>OQVP01000012.1_pt1 | contig 54532 bp, 46 predicted proteins | sample 1691541 | NCBI WGS metagenome assembly OQVP01 (sample SAMN03418258, study PRJEB22391) | human gut metagenome | biome: human-gut; feature: organic feature; material: feces | host: Homo sapiens | place: Tanzania | collected 2013-01 | reverse complement strand
TCACAGACTTCGATGGTTCGAATCCATCCCTGCCCACCATTTTCTGCGGGAATGGCGGAATTGGCAGACGCGCTAGATTCAGGTTCTAGTGAAAGCAATTTCATGCAGGTTCAAGTCCTGTTTCCCGCACCAAACCAGTATAATCCGAACCAGATTTTCCAAATTGGAAATGGGTTCGGATTTTTTCTTATCTTTCTGTCATAAAGGTATAACCCACTAGACCTTGCAAGCAAGGTCAGTGTGTGAGGGGCTGAGATTCCTCGAAATCCTTGTGAAATAATGATACAGCAAAACCGTTACATTCTTCATATAGGGATATTCTTTTATTGAGGGATATGGTATACTGAGCTCAACAAATCTTGCTAATGTTTGTCAAGAACTTTTTTCTGGAAGTTGCACAGAAAAAAGGGCGTACTAAATAAACCCACCAGATTGCGGGCTTTGAAAAAATGATGTAGAATTAAAGTGGTTTACTTGTAGAGCTCCATTGCTCTGGCGTAGTAGATCCGGAGGAACTTGTTCACGCCAGCCATCTTGGCTACGTTGAAAGGCTTCCCTTCCTGCTCTTTTTTGAGCATAAAGAGGTACACAGGGTCGTCTTGAGGTTTTGTCAGTTTAAGGGCCTGCATTACCTCGTAACAAGCCTTCCGGAGGGTAGAGCTGCCACGTTTTGAAATGTGGCGGTTTCGGCTCTCGAATTGTCCGGATTGATATGGAGGGGCATCGTTGCCGGCATAGGAGTTCAATGCCTTGCCGCTGTGAAAGCGACGGATGTCGCCGATCTCAGCGAGAATAATTGGCCCGAGACGGTCACCGACGCCGCGCATTGCTCGGAGTACCTTGTATTCCGGAATTGTCTCGGCGATGTTTCTCATCTGAGAAATGATTTCGTCGGCAGCATTTTGTGTTGCGGAAAGCAGGTCAACGCATTGATTTTGTGAGAGCCAAATGTAAGGGTCTTCGCCGCGGGTGGTAATGCTGTCAACAGCGAGTTCGTAGATACTAAGTCCCTTGCTGGATGCACTGCGTTCTGAAGCCTTTTTCGCCAAGACGTCATAGGATGCCAGGAAGCGCGCCTTTCCAATTCTTTGAATCTCATCAAAGGACTTGAATCGTTTGATAAAGAGCAGCAGAGCGCATTTTTCAGGGTTTCTGCTGTTCAGTGGCAGTATTCTTGTGATCCCAGGCATCGTCTGATCCAGCAGAGCTATGAGCTGAACTTTCAGTTTCGCGACATAAGTGATACGCTGGCTGTACTGACGGGAAAGAAATTTCAAGTCCTCATACTTTTGCTCCATTGAGCTATACGGTACGAGTTTATAGGATTTTTCAAGTGCATAGGCTGCTATCCGAAGCGCGTCCTTCTTGTCCGTCTTCGCCTTATGAATCTCGACATCCCCGTATTTTTTCATCTGGTATGGATTGACAATGCAAACGGGAAACCCTTCGTCTTGAAGCTTCTTGAGCACCGGATAATGGTAGTGGCCAGTGTACTCCATGAGGATGGTCGTGGGTTCTCCAAGTCCCTTCAGATAGGTCACGAAAGCTTCCATCTCCGGCTGCGTATGAGCCATTGTGAATGGACTTGCCAGAACTGTACCGTCTGAATCAATCACCGCAACGGTGCTTTTGGCTTTGGATATGTCGATTCCAACTGTAATCATGAGATTCCTCCTTCATTCGTTGAGATACGATTGGTTCCAGCACTTCAAGATTCACTCAGATTAGTTCGTGAAACGGGAGCAATGATTTGTCCCAACTTGCTGAATCGAATGCAGAATGATGAAGGCTGGCTGACACATTTGTTTGCGGGCGTGGAGTCCCAATCGGAAATTCCGTCAGCCAATCACCTTCATCTTAAAGGAAAAGCGAAGGCTGTAACACCCTCGCTTATATATTACTAATCGGAATTTGAGGAGGATTAACATGACGGTTGATGTATATGAAAATTGCCCTATTTATGAAAATGAATATTATATGCTAAGAATGACAAACAAAGAGGACAAGGCGGATTTGTTAAAAGTATATTCTGATGAAAAATCAGTACCATTTTTTAATAGTGATAATTGTGGTGGAGATGATTTTTACTATACAACTGAAAAAAGAATGGAACAAGCGATTGAATTTTGGCATTGGGAATATGATAGACAGGGTTTTGTCCGTTGGACGATTGTTTCAAAGGAAACAAATGAGGCGGTGGGTACGATAGAACTTTTTCATCGAGAAGCCGAAGATTATTTTACAAATTGTGGTTTACTTAGATTGGATATTCGGAGCGATTATGAAATTACAAGTGAGATTGTTAAAATTTTGGAGTTGATAATTGAACCTGCATATGTACTTTTTCAATGTGATAAAATTGCTACAAAAGCGATAGATTTAGCGGTTGAACGTATTTCAGCATTGAAAAGATTGGGCTTTAAGTATTCAGAAGAAAAGTTGATTGGACATGACGGTACAGAATATGATTCATATTACGTATTAGAGCAATAACTTCCGATTTGTCGAACTGATAAAATCCCTTTAGGAACTAAAGGGCGCACTTCTATACTCTCCTGTCGAGAGTATCGTGCGTCCTGCGGAGCTTCATTCTCCGTCAGCAGAAGAAAACTGCTTGACCGAGAATGTTGCGTCACTTCGTTCCGTCAAGGTGGCTACACCCCCTTGCGCTGCTAAAGCGTCTATCCCTTGTGGACTTGCCGTCCGCAAACAGCATGAAATGCTGTTCGCCGCCAGCAAGTTTGAAGATTAGACATAAACAAATCCTCCGCATGGTCTAAGCCATACGGAGGATTAACTGTTTTACGGACACCCGTCTATAAGTCAGTGCTTTTTGTTTTTTATGAAATCGGTTTGATTCTGCGGACCGCGTTAATCGATTTTGAGCGGAATTCCGTTCACGGCAAAATGCACTTCGTTGATGCTGCCGTAGGGCAGAGCAGTCAACAACACGGACTGGGTCGCAAGATTGAGCAGCCCTGCATCATTTGCAACTGTTTCAAAATCGGATGAAAGATTCACGGTCAAAATGCCGTTTTCGATAACAGCTCCGAGAACAAGCGTGTTCTCCGGAAAACAGCTGCGAAGCCCGCGCAGCTCCGTTCCCGCTGCAAGCTGCTGTATGCAGGAGTATAAATCCGTGCTGCCCTCCGCGTAACGTGTTATGGGAATCATCAGGCTTCCGGATTCATTCGGGAAATACAGTGTCAGCGGTTTTGCCGAACCGGAGGTCGCAATTTCGGCGTTTTCAACGTTTAGAGCATATTTGCCGTGTTTTTGCGGCGGAAGACTGCCGTTTGCGGTGATGTCATTGCAGCCGTTCAGGAAAATTGAAACGGTTTCAATCGAATCGAACTCCGTGAGCGTGTTTACAACGGCGGCAAAAAGCTGCTGTTCACTGTCGTAATCGGGCATGACGGGCAGATTCACAAGGTTCACGCGCGCTTCGCCGTTCTGAATGCTTATCTGAATCTCCGTCCCCTGCGGTATCACGGCTTTAAGGCCGTTTTTGGAAAGTGCGGCGCGGTTTTCGTCCGAAGCAGTCATTTTTGCAAGGCAGGCTTTTGCAATGCCCGCTTGCTGCGGCACGGATGCAACAACCGGAAGGAGATAGCCTTCATCGGTCAGATAATAAAGAGTTTTATTGACTTTTTTGCCATCAGGTGCGGCATCGTCGGTTGCGGGTGCGGAACAGACGGGAGTCGGCACGGCAGTCGGCACGGGGCTGCATGAGGCCGGCGGCGGAGTCGTGACGCAGTCCGGTGCATCGGAACAGCCGCAGAACAAGGCTGCAATCGTCAGCAGAACGAGTATAAGCGCAGAAAATCGTGCGGTATGACAGCATGTTGATTTCATTGTTGTTTCAATTCCTCCGAGAAAATTTTGCGGGCGGCGTTTCGTCTGTGCGGAAGCAATTCCGCTCGGCTGATTAATTATATTTGCTTTTTGAAACAAAAATACTTGAACGAACGCAAATTTGCTCTGCTCGAAATTATTCGATAGTCGAATTATCGATAGTATAACGATCGAAATAATGAAATTATTGGACAAAAAACGAATAAAAAACTTGACATGCGTCAAAAAAATGATATAATGAGCCTGAGCGAAAGCTGTATTCCGTCCCTGCATCCCGTGCAGCGGAATGCTGCCGTCGCAGCTGCAACTGAATAGAACAGGCTTTCTTCCTGCGTTACGCAAAGGGGGAATCGGGTGCAAATCCCGGCGAGTCGGTCACTGTGAAGTTCGGATTGTTTTTGTTTTTTATTAAACAGAGTATATCGATATTTAGATATCGATAACGCACGAGATATAGAGATAAAAACATTCGAAATAAGTCAGATTACCCAAAGAAGGCCTGAGCTTCTGCCGTCACCGGAGGCTGAATGGATTATGCACAGTCGCGTTTTGTTTTGGGAACAACCGGGTGTGAGCTGAACGGTTTGATTTTTGCAAAAATTCGGGATGAACGAGTTCTGCAAAAGGATTTTGATTCAGCATTCACAAAAAAGGGTGTTACCTTTGCACTGCGTCTCGATTCCGTCTTCCCGATTACGACCGGCTGAAGCGGAATCATTTTGTTTATACGGCTGTTTTCGGAAACTTTTCAGCTCATTTCAACCGCCGAACAAATTCGGCATACAACATTCAAAATCCGACAGAATCGGAAACAGGAGGTTTTTCAGTGATCGAACTTATTCAGCACGGCATGTACCTTGTGAACGGCGTTCCCTGTGAGAGCGTTCCGGTGCCTCCGGCGGAGGCACGCCGCGAGACCATGGCATACAAAATCTTGCAGGCACACAACACTTCGGGCGACCCCGAGAAGCTCAAAATCACATTTGACGCGCTTGTGTCGCATGATATCACATATGTCGGCATTATCCAGCAGGCGCGCGCTTCCGGAATGAAGCAATTCCCGATGCCCTATGCGCTTACCAATTGCCACAACAGCCTGTGCGCCGTCGGCGGCACGATAAACGAGGATGACCACGTGTTCGGACTTTCCGCTGCCAAGTGTTTTTGAGAAGCTGCTTTGCAAGCTCCGGTCCGCCCTCGCCGACGGCCATGGTTCCCAATGCACCGTAGCGTGTGTGCGAATCGGAACCGAGAATCATGTTTCCGCAGGCCGCCATCTGCTCGCGTGCGTAAGAGTGAATTACGTCGGCCCCGGCATTGCCAACCTTCCCATCGATTTCAGAAACGGCATCGATGTTATGACAACGGAAACAACCTGCCTTTCCTCAATTTGGGAAACGGATGAAGAAACTCAAAAATTCTATACAGCTCATAAACGTCCCGAGGCTTACAAAAAGCTGCATCCGGGTGCGATCGCATATTACGACAGGATGATCACAATTGACCTAAGCAAGCAGGAGGCGATGATCGCCCTGCCGTTCCATCCTTCCAACGCATACAAAATTCATGAATTCCTGCAGAATGCGGAAGAACTCCTTAAAAAAGTCGAACAGGATGCGCAAAAACGCTTCCCGAAGGCGAATGTGAAGCTTGTTGACAAGATTCACGACGGCGGCGTTTGGGCCGATCAGGGCGTTATTGCCGGCTGTTCCGGCGGTTTGTTTGACAATATCGCCGAAGCTGCGGATATAATGCGCGGCGGAAGCACGGGAAACGGTGAATTTGCATTGGATGTTTACCCGACAAGCATTCCCGTTTCGCTTGCGCTCACAAAACACGGCGCGACGGGCGACTTGCTTTCCGCCGGTGCAATAATCAAGCCCAGCTTCTGCGGCCCGTGTTTCGGTGCGGGTGATGTTCCCGCCAACAACGGCCTTTCACTGCGCCACACAACGCGCAACTTCCCCAACAGGGAAGGTTCAAAACCCGGCGAGGGTCAGTTTGCGGGCGTCTGCCTGATGGATGCACGTTCCATTGCCGCAACCGCGCTGAACGGAGGAAAGATTACCGCGGCGACGGATATTGAATACGAATGCACCGTACCGGAATATGAATTTGATTCTTCGGCATACGACAGAAGGATTTATTACGGCTTCGGCAAAGCGGATCCGTCGGTTGAGCTTGTGATGGGTCCCAACATTACGGACTGGCCCAAAATGTATGCACTGACCGAGAACCTGCTTGTAAAGCTTGCTGCCGTTATTCATGATCCGGTAACAACAACGGATGAGCTGATTCCCTCCGGCGAAACGTCCTCCTATCGCAGCAACCCTCTGCGCCTTGCGGAATTTACCTTGTCAAGACGTGAACCGGCATATGTCGGCAGAGCGAAAGAAATTGCAAAACTTGAAGGCGAACGCCGCAGCGGTGCAGTGCCGGCGGAAATTGTCGAAACGCTGAACCGTGTCGGCAACGGTGCAGAGCTTGCGAACAATACTCAGTTCGGCTCATGCGTGTTTGCAAACAAACCCGGTGACGGTTCCGCACGCGAACAGGCGGCTTCTTGTCAAAAGGTTTTGGGAGGTTTCGCAAATATCTGCTATGAATACGCAACGAAACGCTACCGCAGCAACTGCATCAACTGGGGCATTTTGCCGTTTACCATTGACGACGGAACTGAATTCAACTATGAACCCGGCGACTGCGTTTTCGTGCCCGGTATCCGTGCGGCGGTTGAAAACGGCACAGAAAACATTCCCGCAAAAGTCATAAGGCAGAACGGTGATGTGTGCGATATCATGCTTCACCTCAGGGGGCTTACTCCGGATGAAAAGGAAATTATCCTTGACGGATGTCTGATGAACTATTATGCGGCAAGAGCGGAATAAGCGAAGAGCGGGATAAGAACCGAAAGCAACCGGCGGGCGTTTCCGTGAACGATTCCGGAAACGCACCGCTTCCGAACAATATTAATACAAATTTGAACATGGAAGGAAATACCGATGGAAAAGATTAAGATGACAACCCCGATAGTCGAAATGGACGGGGACGAAATGACGCGTGTGCTTTGGGGCATGATAAAAGACGAGCTGATTCTGCCTTTTATTGACCTTAAAACGGAGTATTACGATCTTGGCCTGCTGCACCGCAACGAAACTCAGGACAAAGTGACCGTTGACGCTGCGAACGCAACCCGCAAATACGGCGTTGCAGTCAAATGCGCAACAATAACCCCGAACGCACAGCGCATGAAGGAGTATCCGCAGCTTACCGAAATGTGGAAAAGCCCGAACGGAACAATTCGTTCAATTCTTGACGGAACGGTTTTCCGCGCACCGATACTCATCGATTCCATTCATCCCGTTGTTAAAAACTGGAAAAAGCCCATTACCATTGCCCGTCACGCCTACGGTGATGTTTATAAAAGCGTTGACATGTATACGACCGAACCCGGCACCTGTACAATGACTTTTGTCGGCGAAAGCGGAGACACCAAAACGCTCACCGTGCAAAAAGTTGACGGTCCGGCGGTGTGGCAGGGTGCGCACAACAAGGAAAAGAGCATTCGCTCGTTTGCAAAGGCTTGCTTTAAATATGCAATTGATACAAAACAGGATTTGTGGTTCTCAACAAAGGACACGATCGCAAAGATTTACGACGGCGAGTTCAAACGCGTGTTTGAAGAAGAATTCGAGAACAATTATCGTGCCGAATTTGAAAAACTCGGACTGACATATTTCTATACGCTGATTGATGATGCCGTTGCCCGCGTTATCCGCAGCGAAGGCGGATTCATCTGGGCGTGCAAAAACTATGACGGCGATGTTATGAGCGACATGGTATCGACCGCATTCGGTTCGCTTGCAATGATGACTTCCGTTCTTGTTTCTCCGGACGGCACAACCGAATACGAAGCAGCGCACGGAACAGTCACAAAGCACTATTACCGTCACCTTAAGGGCGAAGAAACTTCAACAAACCCGATGGCAACCATTTATGCATGGACGGGTGCGCTCAGAAAACGCGGACAGCTTGACGGCATTACGGAGCTGCAAACTTTCGCGGACAAGCTTGAAGCAGCCTGCGTTGAAACGCTTAACAGCGGAATCATGACAAAGGACCTTGTCGGGCTTGTGGATGACCCCGCTTCCGTGAAGGCCGTCACGAGCGCGAAGTTTATTGCTGCCATCCGAGAAAACCTTGAAAGGACTCTTGCCTGAGCAGCCTGAGAAAGTTTTTACGAATAAAATTCGGATATTAATCGGGGCAGGCCGAAAATATCAGCCCGCCCCGCGATGAAAAAAGATTTGAAAACTGTCGAAAATGAATTCGCAGGGAGGCAATCACAAACAATGGAACTTAAAACTAACAGCACCGCCGGAACGATGGAATCCAGTGACATAATGATAATGCTTGAGCCGCGCACAGAGGGCGGAATCGAGCTTGAGCTCACGAGCAGCGTTATGCAGCAATTCGGCAAACAGATACGCAAAGTTATTCTTGACACGCTTCAGGAATACGATGTTCAAAATGCAAAAGTGGAGGCAGTGGATAAAGGTGCGTTGGATTGCACCGTTCGCGCCCGCACCGTTGCCGCAATTTACCGTGCGGCTCAGCGCAGCGATTACCGCTGGGAAGTTTAAACGGATTTATCCTTGGGAGGAAGGATGCTTTTGCGGAACAGAGTATCGAAACATTTAATATTTTGATGCGGAATAAAGCCGCCGCAAAAGCGGATATAAGAAAATGTACATTAAAGATCGTTTAAGAAGAAGCATGATGTTCATTCCGGGCAACAACCCCGGCATGATACGTGATGCGAATATTTACGGTGCGGACAGCATCATGTTTGACCTTGAGGATTCCGTTGCCTACACCGAAAAGGATGCGGCAAGGCTGCTTGTTTATAATGCACTGAAAACATTGGACTTCGGAAGCAAGGAAACGGTTGTCCGCATCAATGACCTTTCAAGCGGACTCGGAGTTGCGGACCTTGAGGCCGTCGTCCGCGCCGGCGTGCAGGTCGTTCGCCTGCCGAAGACGGACAGCGCACAGGATGTTATCGACTGCGAACGCGAGATTGAGCGCATTGAAAAGGAAGCGGGCATTCACGTCGGCACAACGGGCATGATGGCGGCTATTGAGTCTGCAAACGGCGTGCTGAATGCGGCGGCAATTGCAAAAGCGAGCGATCGCCTTATCGGAATTGCTCTCGGTGCGGAGGATTATGTCACCGACCTTAAAACCACCCGTTCGGACGGCATTGAGCTGCTTTTTGCCCGCAGCATGATACTCAATGCGGCAAGGGCAGCGGGCATTGCCGCGCTGGACACGGTTTATTCCGACGTGAACAACGAAGAAGGCTTCGTTGCGGAAGCAACGATAATCAAAAAACTGGGATTTGACGGCAAATCCATTATCAACCCGCGCCAGATTGAGCCGCTGCACAAGGTCTTTATGCCGAGCGAAAAGGATCTTAACAAGGCACGCGCAATAATGGATGCGATTGCGGAGGCGAACGCACGCGGCAGCGGCGTTGCAAGCCTTAAGGGTAAGATGATAGACAAACCCGTTGTCATTCGCGCTCAGCGGCTGCTTGACCTGTATGAGGCGGGACGCAGAATCGATGAAGTGGAGGATTGACAGAAATGAACTTTGATATCAACAAAATTCCGCATATAAACGAAATTGCGAACAACGGAAGTTTCAACGGCGCACGCAGCAAAAATACCGAAACTTTTCAGCAGCGCTGCGGTGATTGCAACAAGATAGTTCCTTCCCTTGAGGAGGCAATAAAAAAATCCGGACTTCGCGACGGGATGACGATAAGTTTTCATCACCATTTCCGCAACGGTGACCATATCATTAACAATGTTCTTGATAAAATTGCGGAGATGGGGTTCAAAAACCTGACGCTTGCGGCGTCGTCGCTTTCGGCTGTTCATGCGCCGCTGATTGAACACATCCGCTCCGGACTTATCACCCACATTGAAACTTCCGGTCTGCGCGGAGAACTTGCGGAGCAGATTTCACGCGGGTTGATGGATTTTCCGGTTGTTTTCCGTTCCCATGGCGGAAGGGCATCCGCAATCCGTTCGGGTGAGCTGCACATTGATGTTGCTTTTTTGGGTGCGCCCTCGTGCGATCCCTACGGCAACGCAAACGGGTACAGCAGGGATGATGACGACGGCATTTCATGCGGGTCGTTGGGTTATGCAAGAACGGATGCGGAGTTTGCGGATAAGGTTATTATAATAACAAACAACATCGTTTCCTATCCCAATGCACCGTGGGCAATTCCGGAACACGATGTTGATTACGTTGTTCGTGTTGACGATATCGGCGATCCCAAGGGCATTATGAGCGGCGCAACGCGGTACACAAAGGATCCCAAGGAGCTGCTGATCGCAAAAACGGCTGCAAATGTTGTTGAAGCGGCGGGTTATCTTTACGACGGCTTTTCAATGCAGATGGGTTCCGGCGGTGCATCGCTTGCAACGGCGCGATTCATCCGCCAAAAAATGCTGGATAAGGGCATTCGCTGTCGTTTTGCTCTCGGCGGAATCACGGGGCAGATCACGGCAATGCATGAAGAAGGGCTGATAGATCGCATTCTTGATGTTCAGTCGTTTGACCTTGACGCGGCAAAATCGCTGAAGAACAACCATTTTCATCATCAGATAAGCGCAACGTATTATGCAAGCCATCTGGTTGCAACGGCAGCGGAACAGCTGGATTTTGTTATTCTTTCCGCGCTTGAAATTGACACTGATTTCAACGTGAATGTTCTCACAGGTTCCGACGGCGTGATTCGCGGGGCGATCGGAGGACATCCCGACACGGCGGAGAGCGCGAGCCTTGCTGTTATTGTTGCGCCCCTTGTGCGCGGCAGAATTCCGACGGTTGTTGAACATGTCGGCACGGTCGTCACTCCGGGCAGCGTTATTGATGTCCTCGTTACGGACAGGGGCATTGCAGTGAACCCGAATCGCCCGGATTTGAAGGAGAAACTTGAAAAATTCGGCCTTCATGTGTTTGATATTCATGCCCTGCAAAAAAAGGCGGAGGAGCTTGTCGGTGTTCCGGAACCGATTCGCTGCAAGGAACGAATCGTCGGCGTTGCAATGTATCGCGACAACACGGTCATTGACGTAATCCGTCAGATAGACGAATAAAAACGGGGAATATGCGGCGGCTTAACTGCCGAATAACCGTATTGACCTGATAATCAAAAACAACCGGCGGTATCGCCTTTTTTTGCAGGGCATGAATATCAACCGGCGGTATCCAAACTGCGGAGCCGCCGGTTGTTTGTTTTTTATAATTGAATCCCGAACGGTTTTAAACCCGTGGTGTTTTATGCGTCCTGAGCCAATCGGAACATCATGTCAACGGCGGGCTCGATTATTTCATCGTTAAAATCATATTCGCGGGTATGGAGCTTTGCATGACGGGTGCCGCATCCGATATAGAACAATGCGCCGCTTGTGAGCTTTGTGTAGCAGCCGAAATCCTCGGAACTTCTGAACGGTTCATCCCAGTGTGCTTCCGGAAGTCCGCATTCAAGCCGCGCTTTGCGGACGGCGGCAACGGCATCGGGCGTGTTGCGCGTTTCGGGAAAGGAGTCGCGATATTGAACTTCAACATTTGTTATGCCATCCTGCCGTGCATATGCGCGGGCCCGCGCGCAGATTTCGGCATCCAGTGCATCCAGCTCGGATTCAAATTCGGCGCGTATTGTCAGCATAAGCTGCCCGAAGCCCGCATTCGTGCCGAAAGCTTCCTCGCCTATGCGCACGCAAACGACCGTTGCCATAACAATGCCGCGATGCTCCTCCCTTGCGGTCAGTTCGGGAATATCAATTATCAGCTTTGATATTGCACGGGCGGGATTATGCCCGTTTTCGGGTTGAGAAGCGTGTGAGCTTTTTCCGAAAAAGCTCAGCACAAGCCCGCGCGAGGCAAATGCCGCCGTGCCGTCGTGTACCGCGACCGAACCTGCGGGAAATCCCGGCATATTGTGCCAGCCGAAAATAATGTCCGGTTTTTCATCCGTTATCATCTTTTGGCAGACGGGAGCACCGCAGCCTGTCTCCTCCGCATGTTGGAAAAGAAAGAGAATATCGCTGCGGCAGCCATGGCGGTCAATTTCCGCCGCAAGTGCGCAAAGCGCGGCGCTGTGGCCGTCGTGTCCGCATTTATGCGCAACGCCGCGGTTTTCGGAAGCATAGGGGAGCGCGGGGTCATCCTCGATCGGAAGCGCGTCAAAATCCGCACGGAATGCAATTCGGCGTGTCGGGGCGGACTCCGTTCGGACATTCAAAGGAGCCTTGTACACGGCATAGAACCATGCACCCATATCATGCAGCTCAAGCGAAGTGTGCGTGCGGAGAAAATCCATGAGCATTGCTTTTGTTTGTTTTTCCTGCCCGGAAAGCTCCGCACAGCGGTGAAGCCGATGCCGAAGTACGACGGCAGTTTTAAGAATATCTTTATCCATTGCGGAAATACCTCGCGGTTGAATAATATCTGTCAGAAACAGAAAATCCGTTTCGGAAACGGGACATAAACCCCATGCCTGTTTCGGCAGAAATAATTATACTCCCGAAAGAACGGGAAGTAAACCACGGATTTGTTTCACCCGTGCGTATTTCCGCACATGCGGGTATTGTGGTTTTTGCGGAAAAGTGGTATTATTATAATGGAAAGGCAGTACTGTGCGGAAAGAGGGCTTATATAAACGGTTTCCTCGGGAACAACAGATATTTCGGGTGACGGTTAATGATTATTTTGGGCATTGATCCCGGGTATGCGATACTCGGTTACGGTGCGGTTGAAGCCGAACGCGGCAAGATTCGCGTTATTGATTACGGGGTTGTTGAAACAACTCCGAAAATGACCTTTCCCGAGAGGTTGGAGCGGCTCTATGCGGGCACAAAACTCCTGCTTGAACGTTATCGCCCCGATCATGTTGCGTTTGAGGAGCTTTTTTTCTATCGCAACACAACAACGGCATTGCAGGTTGCGGCGGCAAGGGGCGTTGCAATAACGGCCGCCCAGCAGGCGGGACTCCCGCTCTATGAATATACCCCGATGCAGATTAAGCAAAGCGTCACCGGGGACGGCCATGCGGACAAGCTGCAAATGCAGACAATGGTCAAGCTTCTTTTAAAACTGCAAAAGATACCGAAGCCCGATGATGCCGCCGATGCGCTCGGCGCGGCACTCTGCCATGCGAACGCGCTCGGACCGATGGTTGAACAATTCCGCATCAAATAACTGACGTTTTTTTGCAGGGAGCAAAAATATGTACGCACATATAAAGGGAAACGTAGAAGAAATTTATGCAGACAGAGTCGTTATCGAGGCGGCGGGTGTCGGGTATGAGCTTGTTTGCAGCAAAATGACGCTGAAAAGACTGTGTGAGGGCAAAACCGCAAAGCTGTTTGTGCATTTTCATCTTTCGCAGGACAGCGTCGCGCTGTACGGTTTTTTTGATGCAGAGGAACGGGCAATGTTCCGAAAGCTCATAAGCGTTTCGCGAATCGGTCCGAAGGTTGCACTTGCGGTGCTGTCGGTGCTGACTCCGTCGGATGTTGCGCTTGCGGTGTTGACCGATAACACGGCTGCTTTTGACGGAGTTGCAGGCATGGGCAAAAAAACGGCGGCGCGTGTGATTCTTGAACTGAAAGAAAAGGTCGATGCGGCGGAAACGGCGGCTGCTTCCGCAGGGGGTGCCGCAAACACGGCGCAGGATAACGGAATGCGTGCCGAAGCGGTTGCAGCATTGGTTGCGCTCGGTTATGACGGTGCAAGTGCGGGCAGGGCGGTGGCATCCGTCCCGGATTGCGATCGCGTTGAGGATATGATAATGCAGGCATTGCGTGCAACGACTAAATAAATTTTTCACGCCGAAGCGGAAGATTCACCGAAAAAGCGGGTCCGCTGCGGAACACAAAAAGATTTGACGGATGCTTTTGCGGAAGTCGGATTTAACGGAGTGACGGGATTTAAATGGATGACGACAGGCTCATAACTTCATCAATGCTTGCGGAGGATGAAAACTGCGAATTCAGTCTGCGCCCGCGTTTTCTTGCGGAATACATCGGGCAGGGCAACGTTAAGGAACATATCGGAGTTTATATCCATGCCGCAAAACTGCGCGGAGAGGCGTTGGATCACACCCTGCTTTACGGCCCGCCGGGTCTTGGAAAAACGACGCTTGCGGCAATAATCGCAAACGAGATGGGCGGCAATCTGCGCATCACGAGCGGCCCCGCAATAACTCATGCGGGGGATCTTGCGGCATTGCTTTCAAACCTTGCCGAAGGCGATGTGCTTTTTATTGACGAGATTCACCGATTGAATGCAAACGTTGAGGAGATTCTTTACCCCGCAATGGAGGATTTTGCATACGACATAATTATCGGCAAGGGACCGTCCGCCAGGTCGCTGCGGCTTGAACTGCCGAAATTCACCCTTGTGGGTGCAACAACGCGAATGGGGCTTTTGACCGCGCCGCTTCGCGACAGATTCGGAATAAAGGAACAGCTTGAGCTTTACACGCCTGAGGATTTGAAAGAAATCGTTGTTCGCAGCGCGGGCATACTCGATATTGAAATAACGGAGGACGGCGCACTTGAAATTGCATCGCGTTCAAGAGGAACTCCGCGAATTGCAAACAGGCTTTTGCGGCGTGTCCGCGACTTTGCACAGGTTCGCGCAAACGGTATTATTGACCTTGAAACGGCAAAAAACGGGCTTGATATGCTTGCGATAGACGAACTCGGGCTTGACGCCGTTGACAGGAACATGTTGACGGCAATGATTGTGAAATTCGGCGGAAGACCTGTCGGATTGGATACAATTGCGGCGGCAACCGGCGAAGATGCTTCCACGATTGAGGATGTTTACGAACCGTATCTGCTGAGGCTCGGTTTCATTGCGCGTACGCCGCGCGGGCGGGTATTGCTTCCGGCGGGGTATTCGCACATGGGCTATGCTCCGCCGCAGGATTCAAACGGGCAGACTTCATTCATTTGAAAGGATTCTAAGGACTTTTCAGTTGAGTTGCGCTGTTTTATCCGTTCGGAAGCGAACGGAGACAGAAATAATAACGGAGGGTTACACAATGATGAGCAAAAAAACAAAGGCGATGGAGCAGCAGCTCACCCAACTTGCGCAGGAAAACGATGCGCTGCGCGCACAGCTTGCGGCGGCGGGTGTTGAAATTGAAAACGTTAAAAGCGAGCTTGCAAAAACCGTCGGCGAACGCGACAGGTTCAGAAACGAATTGAACGGCGCACAGCTTGATTTGAGCAACGCCAAACGCCGCTTGGACGATTTCAGGCTGCGTCAGGAAGCAATTGTGAACGCTCTTACCGAAGCGCATAACACGCGTGAACGCATATTAAAAGAAGCAAATGCAAATGCGGACAGAATCGATGCCGAAGCGAAGCAGCGCAGAACGGATATCCTGAACAAAGCGCAGGCGGCACTTGAAAGCGCAAAAAAAGAAGCGGCTCAGCTGATTGCGGATGCAAAACGGGATGCCGCCGGCATTCGCGATGCCGCACAGAAGGATGCACAGCAGGTTACGGACACCGCCCTTGACGAGGCAACGGAGTTGATCGCAGGCGCAAAAGCCGATGCCGAAACGATGATGGACGAAGCACAGGCTGCGGTTGATGAAAAACAGGCGCAGGTGGACGAGCTGAACTTTTCACTGAGCGAAAAGGCAAGGCTTGCGCTTGAACAGGCACGGAAATATGCTCAGATAATGGAATCCCTTGCCGAATTGAATTTCGAAACGGCGGTTGAAGCACGATATGCGGAAAAATACGCACCCGCCGCGGCAGAGCCCGAGAACAGCGGTGAATGCGCGGATGATGCCGATGAAACTTTACTGAGCGAAACAAATCCGGACGCAGCGGATTCGAACGAAATGGATTTGAACGAAGCGAAGCAAGGCACAGAGAGCATAAGGGGCACCGGCGGTGCGGAAGCAATGCCTCCGTGCGGCCGCGAAAAAACATGCTGCTCCTGCGATAATGCGGAAGCGGTGTCGGATCCGGAAGCACCGGACGCGGATGTTTGCGGACAGGAAAACACGGAACTGCCTAAAGAAACGGAAGATTCAAATCCCGAAACAACGGATGAACCGAAAGAGCAGGCCGTCTGTTCCGTAACGGAAAACGGAGAGCCGGAGAGTCACCCAGGTGCGGAAGGTGAAGCGGAAGACAAACCCGAAACGGCAGATCCTGCGGATGACTGTGATGAGCAAATCAAAACATCGGAAGAATCCGAAAAATCGATGAAGAACGAGAACGGCAAACACACAAAATCGGTCGAGTCGGAATTTCCGGAAGAATACAGCAGCGCGGCATCGCTGATGCGAAGCATTTATTCTATTGAAGGCAGGGATATCCCCGAGGAGGCGGATGATGAAGGCGAGCTGTACGATATCGGTGAAGGGACGCCGCTCACGATTCATCAGGATGAGGAGAGCGGCGAGGAAACATTCTCTTTGCCGGTCGATCCGGATTTGCGCGATATCTTAAGAGATATAATGAAGAAATAATGCGTCTTCGGCTGAAAACATGTGTGAAAGATAAAAAGTATGAATATTCTTGTTGTTAATGATGACGGATATACCGCGCCCGGCATTGCCGCGCTGGTTCGGGAATTGCGCAAAGAGCATGATGTGTTCGTTTGCGCACCGAAGGAAAATCAGAGTGCGGTCGGGCACGGGTTGACTTTGAGAAGACTGCTGCATGCGGAAAAGGTTACGGTATTTGACGATGATGCAAAAAACTCCGAACGGGAATTGAAACCCGTAACCGCATTTTGGGTTGACGGCACACCCGCGGATTGTGTGCGCGTTGCACTCGGCAACCTTTCCGCTGAGCCGGATATTGTGATTTCCGGAATCAATCAGGCTCCGAACCTCGGCACGGATGTGCTGTATTCCGGCACCGTTTCCGCTGCGGAGGAGGCGGCAATGCTCGGTTACCGCGCCGTTGCGGTTTCAAGAGATACGCTCGGAACGGACTATTTTGATGATGCGGCGGTTCACTTTTGCAGCAATATTGACCTGTTCCTTGGCTGCTTAACGGAAAGCCACAGGCTTTTGAATGTGAACTATCCCTATCTGCCCGCGAATGAATATCGCGGAATACGGGTCGGGTATCTTGCAGAGCAGATATATCCGATTGCCTATATCGAAATAAAGGACGAAAACGGAAGCATCGGCTACAAAACTCCGAGCAACAAGCTGACAAGCTGCGCCGAGCATGACACGACGGACGAAAAATTCGTTCGTGACGGATTCATCGCCGTGACTCCGCTGAAGTACGATATAACGGATTACGAACGGCTTGAGCAGATTGCGGCATTTGCGGAAAGAACTTATTAAACGGCAATTTTTTGCAGGTTTAAAAGTGAACCCATGGTTTAATATGCGGGATAAAGAGGGCGGATTATGAAAATCGGAGTTATCGGAGCGGGCGCGGCAGGACTTATTGCGGGCGCATTTGCGGCAAAAGGCGGCGCAAGTGTCGATATTATCGACAGAAATGAAAAAACGGGCAAAAAACTCTTTCTTACGGGAAAGGGCAGGTGCAACATCACCAATTCTGCCGATATCGATGCATTTCTGAAAAACGTGCCGCATAACGGCAGGTTCCTTTACAGCGCGTTTGACGGATTTTTTAACGACGACATAATTGAACTGATAAACTCCTGCGGCGTTCGCACGAAACTTGAACGCGGCGGAAGGTATTTTCCCGAAAGCGATAAGTCAAGCGACGTTATTCGCGCATTGCAGACCAATGCGGTGAGATGCGGAGCGAACATTGTGCTTAATTCACGGGTCTCAAGCGTTTCAAAGACGGAGGACGGAGGGTTTCGGCTCTGCTTTGAAAACGGGCAGAAAAAATATTACGATAAAGTAATCATTGCGACGGGCGGTGCAAGCTATCCTTCAACGGGTTCAACCGGGGACGGCTACAGCTTTGCAGAGAGTCTCGGTCACACCGTTGCCGCACCGAAGCCGTCGCTCATACCGCTTGTTGCGAACGAGGCATGGGTGGGCGATTTGATGGGGCTTTCGCTCAAAAATGTTGTTCTGCGCGCATATGCACCCGAAAAGAGTAAAAAAACAAAATCCGGCGAGCCATTTCCCGGGAAATATTCCGCAAATGAATCCGGAAATGCCGAGAAAGGCGGATATGCCTGCTCTGCGGCGGAGAATACGGCAAAAATCGAGAAGAAACAAAAAAAGCGCAAGCCCGTTTACGAAGAACTCGGGGAGATGCTGTTCACTCATTTCGGTGTTTCGGGTCCGCTTGTGCTCAGCGCAAGCAGCTATCTTGCGGATTCGCCCAACGGTGCATTGCTTGAAATTGACCTTAAGCCCGGATTGACAGCAGAGCAGCTTGATCTCCGCATTCTGCGGGATTTTGAAAAATACAAGCATAAACAGGTGCAGAATGCAATGTGCGATCTGCTTCCGCAAAGGCTTATCGATGCGGTTTTGCATGTTGCGGGTGTTGATGCCGAAATCACGGTGGATAACCTGACTCGTGAACAGCGGGGAGCAATTGTTCGAACCCTCAAATGCCTGCCGCTGACGGTGCGCGCGGCACGTCCCGTTGAAGAAGCGATAATCACGCGCGGCGGTGTGCTGATTAAAGAGATTAATCCGTCAACAATGGAGTCGCGAATTGTGCCCGGGTTGTATTTTGCAGGGGAAGTCATCGATGTTGATGCCTGTACGGGCGGATTCAATCTTCAGATCGCATGGTCAACCGGCTGTGCGGCGGGCAGAGCGGCGGCGGAAGCTCTTTAAACATATCCAACGCAAAACATTGCTTTAAAAACACTGAAAACGGAGAAAAATATATGACTGCGGAACGAAGTGAATTTGCAAATTCGGGAAATACGGGAAACATCAGCATTGCGATAGACGGGCCCGCGGGCGCGGGGAAGAGCACAATTGCAAAAGAAATCTCAAAAAGACTTTCAATAACTTATGTTGACACGGGCGCAATGTACAGAGCTATCGGACTCAAGGCAATGCGCATGGGGATTGACCCTGCCGACGCGCGCCGCGTAGTTCCGATGCTCGACGGCACAAATGTTTCCATTGAATACATTGACGGCGTTCAGCATGTTCTTCTGGATGGGGAAGATGTTTCCGGGCTCATCCGCACGGAGGAAGTTTCACATTATGCCTCGGTTATAAGCACGATTCCGGAGGTTCGCAAAAAGCTTGTGGAATTGCAGCGTGCGCTTGCAAGGGTTCGCAATGTCGTTATGGACGGGCGCGATATATGTTCCTATGTTCTGCCCGATGCAACGCATAAGTTTTTTGTTACTGCCGAGCCGGAAGTTCGCGCAGCGCGCCGCTATACGGAATACGAAGCGGCGGGAAAGCTGAACGGCAGGAACTTTGACGACATTCTTTGTGAAATAAAAAGCAGGGATGAAAGGGATTCAACGCGGGAGGCTGCGCCGCTCCGCCCGGCGGATGATGCAGTCGTTATCGACACAAGCGAAATGAATGTTGAAAGTGCGGTTGCGGCAGTGCTGGCGCATATCGGATAATGCTGAGCAGCTTTTTTTCGGAGGTTGAGAATGCTTTATATAATCGCATACATATTTTTTAAATGGCTGCTCTGGCTGATTTACAGACCGAAAGTATTCGGCAATAAGAAAAACCTGAGGATTAAGGGCGGCGTTATTTTTATTGCGAATCACAGAGCGTTGTACGATCCGCTGCTTTTGGTAGTCAGTTCACCGCGAATCATTCATTTCATGGCAAAAAAAGAGCTTTTCGACAACCCTGTGGGGCGAGTTTTTTTTAAGTCACTCTTCGTTTTTCCGGTAAATCGAAAAACGGCGGACATGAAATCAATCCGGCAGTCGCTGAAGCTCCTGCGTGACGGCAAAGCATTCGGAATATTTCCGGAGGGCAGGCGTTCGGCAACGGACGGCATGGATGAATTTGAAAAGGGCACGGCGTTTATTGCCGCAAAATCCGGCGCACCGATCGTTCCTATATATATCAATCCGAAAAAGAGCAGGTCGGGACGGTCGCTTCTGTATGTCGGAGACGTCATTCTTCCGGGAGAGATCGCCGAGCATTGCGACAGGCGAATGCTGAATGATGCAATAACGAACAGGATGCAGAACGAAATGGAAAAACTGAGTCTGCTCATGCGGAGCGAAACAGAAGGCAAAAAACGCACCGCAAGGGACTGAAAGCCGAAATAATAAAGAAATCGGAGATTACCGAAATTGAAAATCATTCTTGCAAAAAATGCAGGGTTTTGCTTTGGAGTGCGCCGTGCGGTGGAACTGACGGAGCAGACTGCGGCCAAGGTTGCCGAATCCGGCGGTGCGGCAAAGGTTTTCACCTTTGGCGAACTGATACACAATCGGGATGTTGTGAACCGGCTGCGCGAGGCCGGCATTGCGCCGATAGAGTCGCTTGATGAAGCGCAGCGCGGGGATTACGTTATCATTCGCTCCCACGGAGTGCCGAAAAAGATTTATGAAGAGCTTGAAACAAGAGGCATTAATTTCATAGATGCAACATGCCCCTTTGTTTCGAATATTCACAGAATTGTTTCGGCTGCGTACGAGCGCGGTGAGCAGGTTTTTATTGTAGGCAATCCGGAACACCCGGAAACCATAGGTATAAACGGGCATTGCGGCAATTCGGCGATTTTTATCCGCGGTGAGGAGGAGCTTCGAAAGCTTGAAGGCAGGAGCGGCTGCCTTGTGGTTCAAACAACGTTCGATTCCGAAACATTTGCTGCAATGCAGCGCGTTATCGAACGAGAATATCCCCGCATTCGCGTGTTCAACAGCATATGCAGCACAACATTCGAACGGCAGCGGGAGGCAGAGGAATTAAGCAAGAAATGCGATGTTATGCTTGTTTTAGGTGACAAACACAGCTCCAATACCCAAAAACTCAGAAAAATTTGTGAAAAAAATTGCAGAAACACCCTCAATGCCGCAAAAGAATGCGAAATTTCTCTTGATATATTTAAAAATAATGATATAATGGTAGGCGTAGTTGCCGGTGCATCGACACCGGATTCGATTATCAGGGAGGTTATCAACACAATGAGCGAACAGGATAAGGCTAATGTAAATTGCGAAGCCGCAACCGAAAACGCAGCTGCAAACGCAGCAAACATCGAGGAAAATGCCGTATTTGACGAAGAGGCGATCAACAAGACCATCGTCCGAATTCACGGCGGTCAGGTTCTGACGGGCACCGTCATTCAGATTGTTGACGGCGAAATCAGCGTCAGCATCGGATACAAGTCCGACGGATATATTCCTCGCTCCGAGTTCTCCAACGATCCCGATCTGGACCCCGCATCCCAGTACAAAGTGGGCGATCCCATCGAAGTTGAAGTTCTCAAAGTAAATGACGGCGAAGGCAATGTACTGCTCTCCCGTAAAAACGTCGAGAGCCAGAAGGCGTGGGAAGAATTCACCGCCAGCGCCGAATCCGAAGGAAAGGTTCTTGAAGGTACCTGCAAAGAAGCAATCAAGGGCGGCGTCATCGTTTCCCTCACCAACGGTGCAAGCGCATTCGTTCCCGCTTCTCAGGTTTCCACCAAATACGTTGCCGACCTTAAAGAATTTGTCGGCAAACCCATGAAGATTAAAGTGCTTGAGGTTGACGCAAAGCGCAGGCGCATCATCGGCTCCGCAAAGGCAGTTCTCCTTGCCGAAGCAGAAGCCGCAAAGGAAGCAGTTTGGGACAGCCTCACTCCCGGCATGAAGGTCATGGGCACGGTCCGCAGGATCGTTGATTTCGGTGTGTTTGTTGACATCGGCGGCGTTGACGGCCTGCTGCATGTTACGCAGTGCGCTTGGGGCAGAATCAAGTCCCCCGCTGAGCTCTTCACCGTAAATCAGAAGATCGAAGTTGTCATCCGCGAAGTTGACAAGGAAAACAAAAAGATTTCCCTCGGCTACAAAGAGCTTCAGCCCAAGCCCTGGGCAACCGCAGACGAAAGATACCCCGTCGGTTCATTCGTCGAGGGCAAGGTCGTTCGCATTGTTCCGTTCGGCGCATTCGTATCGCTTGAACCCACGATCGACGGTCTCATCCACATTTCCCAGGTTGGCATCAAGCGCGTTGCAAAGGTCGAGGATGAACTCGCGGTCGGTGACCGTGTGCGCTGCAAGGTAGTCGAAGTTGACACTTCAAAGCGCCGCATCAGCCTCAGCCGCAGGGAAGCTCTCATCGAAGAGAATCCCGAGGAAGCAGAGCGCATCATGGCCGAAGAGCGCGAACAGCGTGAGCGTGAGCGCGCAGAGCGCAATGCAGAACGCAACGAAAAGCGTCAGCAGGAAGAGCAGACCCGCCGCGAGCAGGCAGCAGCACGCGAAGAACGCCGCCGTGAACGCGATGAGCGTCGTGCAGAACGCCGCCGCCGTGAGGAACCCGATTACGAGCTTCCTCCCGTTGAGTCCGCAACGACTTCTCTTGCATCTCTTCTCGGCAAGTTCGTTGCTTCTGACGACAACGAGTAAAAATACTTCGAACGTATTTACCTTTCCGTGGCTCAACCGCATTCTGTCAACAGATTTTGCGGTTGAAGCCTGATGTTTGCCGAATGTGACAAACATAAAGCTGTGTTCACAGATTTATCTTTGAAACAAGCGTTAAAGCTGCCGCAGGGTTTTCCCGCGGCAGCTTTGTTTTGGCTTGCATACGAATTAATTTCAAAGTCAGAAAAATAAGTTCATATTTTGTCGAAAAATCAGCCGCACTCACGGCATATTCACGGTGTTGAACCCGATTTCGCCCTCCAAGAAGCTTTTTCCGCATGTTTTGCGGTTGAAGTTTTTTTAATTGAGTGTTATAATTTGAAACGGAATAACACATAATCGGTCCGTGCGGGGCTTTTGTTCCGCACGAAGAAACAACAATAATCACTCAGGAGGCTGAAAATGGCTAAACTGTCCGTCACCGATGTTCCCGTAAAGGGCAAGCGCGTACTCGTTCGCGTTGATTTCAACGTTCCCCTTGATGAAAACCTTAATATCAGCGATGAAAGCAGGATTCTCGGCGCACTGCCGACGATCAAATATCTTGTTGAAAACGGTGCAAAAACTATCCTTTGCTCGCATCTGGGCAGGCCGAAGGGAAAAGTTGTTCCCGAAATGTCACTTGCACCTGTTGCAAAGCGTCTTGCGGAGCTTCTTCCGAATGTTAAAGTTGCATTCGCATCCGATTCAGTGGGCGAGGATGCGAAAACAAAGGCTGAGCAACTCGGCGAGGGCGAAGTTCTCCTGCTTGAAAACCTTCGCTTCTGTAAAGAAGAAGAGAAGAACGATCCGGAGTTTGCAAAGGCACTTGCATCCCTTGCGGATGTTTTTGTGTCCGATGCTTTCGGAACGGTTCACAGAGCACATGCTTCAACCGAGGGCGTTGCGCATTATCTGCCCGCCGTTTGCGGTTTCCTGATTGAAAAGGAGCTTTCCGTAATGGGCGGTGCGCTTGCAAATCCGGCGCGTCCCTTTGTTTCGATTCTCGGCGGCAAAAAGGTCGGCGACAAGATCGGCGTTATCAGAAATCTGCTCGACAAATGCGACACTCTGCTTATCGGCGGCGCAATGAGTTATACATTCTTCAAGGCTATGGGACTTAATATCGGCACATCCTATCTTGATGAGGAAAGCGTTGAAACGGCGCGCGAACTGCTTGGGGAAGCAAAGGCCAAGGGCGTGCGTATGCAGCTCCCCGTTGACTGCGTTGTTGCAAAGGATTTTGCACCCGATGCAGAGCATATGACGGTTGCTTTTGATGCAATTCCCGATGGTTGGATGGGCATGGATATCGGCGAAAAGACCGCAAAACTTTACGGCGAAATCATTCGTGAAGCAAAGACTGTTGTTTGGAACGGCCCCATGGGTGTGTTTGAAATGGATGCATTCTCAAATGGAACCGAAGCGGTTGCAAGAGCATGCGCCGAGTGCGAAGGCACAACGATAATCGGCGGCGGCGACTCCGCTTCCGCAATTAACAAATTCGGTCTCGGCGACAAAATGACACATATGTCCACGGGCGGCGGTGCAAGCCTTGAATTCCTTGAGGGCAAAACGCTTCCCGGCGTTGCCGCACTTCTTGATCGTCCCTGCCGCAAAAAACTAATCGCCGGCAATTGGAAAATGAACAAGAACCGCGACGAGGCGAAGCAGCTTGTTTCCGACCTGCTTCCCCTTGTTGAAAATGCCGAATGCGATATCGTTGTTTGTCCGCCTTTTGTCGATCTTTGCTGTGCGGCAAAAGTTCTTGAAGGCAGCAACGTTAAACTGGGCTCTCAGAACATTCACTGGGCGGCAAAAGGGGCGTTTACGGGCGAAATCAGTGCAGACATGCTGAAATGTATAGGTGTCGAATACGCAATTATCGGTCACAGTGAGCGCAGACAGTATTTCGGTGAGACGGATGAAACCGTTAACATGCGCACAAAAGCCGCACTTGAAAACGGTATTCTGCCCATAGTTTGCGTGGGTGAAACCCTTGAACAGCGCGAAGCCGGAATTACCGATACCTTCCTTGCAGGTCAGGTCAAGGCACTTTACAACGGTATTCCCGCCGAAGAGGCAGCGCGCATCACCGTTGCATACGAACCCATTTGGGCTATCGGCACGGGCAAAACCGCAACAAACGAGGAAGCGAACCGAACTATCGGCGCAATTCGCAGAGTTATTGCAGAGCTTTACGGGCTTGAATTTGCGCAGCACACCCGCATTTTGTACGGCGGAAGCATGAACGCAAAGAACGCCGCAGGGCTTAAGGCAATGCCGCAGATCGACGGCGGTCTTATCGGCGGCGCAAGCCTTGTTGCGGAAGATTTTGCAAAGGTCGTTTTGAACTGATAAAGCACGCAATGCAGAAGAAAGCGGACCGTAAAAGCGGCTGCCGACTGCATTGCGAACGGTAAAGATATTACACCGCATGAAGCGGAATAACAATATTTCAGCCCCGCTCCCGAATGAACATGCTTTCGGGAGCGGGCAAGAGGTACGGATTGAAAAAACTCACTGCACTCATCATTATGGACGGCTTTGGCTGCAACCCGGATTCCTACGGAAATGCAATCATGCCGCAAAACACAAAACACCTCCGCACGATTTGGGATGCATATCCGCACACCCAAATAGGTGCATCCGGACGCGATGTCGGTTTGCCGTCGGGACAGATGGGCAATTCCGAAGTCGGGCACACCAATATCGGTGCGGGCAGAGTTGTTTTTCAGGATTTGACAAGGATTTTTGACCTTGCGGAAAGCGGCAGGCTCGGAAGCTGTACCGCTGTTCGCGAGGCGTTTGAAAATTGTCGTGAGCATTCCTCCGCGCTGCATCTTATGGGCCTTCTTTCGGATGGAGGGGTTCACAGCCATATCGATCATCTTTTTGCGCTTCTGGATGCCGCAAAGGCGGCAGGAATGCAAAAGGTTTTTGTACATTGCTTCACCGACGGACGGGATACGGCGGTTGACAGCGGACTCGGTTTTGTTCGTGCACTGAAGAACAAGCTTGCCGAATGCGGCTGCGGGAAAATCGCAACTGTTGAAGGCAGGTATTATGCAATGGACAGGAACAATAACTACGACCGTACGGAAAAAGCATACTCCGCGCTTGTTTACGGCGAGGGAGACATGTTTTCGGATGCGGAGGAGGCCGTTAAGACATCATACCAAAACGGCGTTACGGACGAATTCATTAAACCGTGCGTAATAACCGAGAACGGTGAACCTGTTGCGAAAATTAATGCGAACGACAGCATTATCTTCTTTAATTTCCGCCCGGACAGGGCGCGCCAGTTAACACGCTGCTTCATCGACAGGGATTTTCCGCAGTTCGAGCGCAGACGCGGGTACTTTCCGGTCAAATTCGTTTGCATGAGCCAGTACTCCGCAGAATTCAACGGCAGAGTCAGCCTCATCGTTCCTCCCGAACAGCTTTCCAACACCATGGGTGAGTATCTTTCCTCTCTCGGAAAAACTCAGCTTCGCATTGCGGAAACGGAGAAATACGCTCATGTTACTTTCTTTTTCAACGGAGGGATCGAACGCGTTTTCGACGGCGAGGACAGGATTCTTGTTCCGTCACCGAACGTTGCAACATATGATCTGAAGCCGGAAATGAGTGCGTACGAGGTCACGCGCCGTGCGTGTGAATGCATCGATTCGGGCAAATATGATTTTATGGTTCTGAACTTTGCCAACACCGATATGGTCGGACATACGGGCGTTTTCGAGGCTGCCGTCAAAGCTGTTGAAACAGTCGATGTTTGTGTCGGGACGCTTGTTGACCGTATTATCAAAAACGGCGGAGCTTGTCTCATCACTGCCGATCACGGCAATTGTGAGCAGATGCTCGATGAAAAAGGTGAACCGTTCACCCCGCACACAACCAATCCCGTTCCGCTCATCTGGGTTTCGGACGATGCAAAGGGCAAAAAACTCCGTGACGGCGGAAGATTATGCGATCTTGCGCCGACGCTTCTCGATATCATGCATCTGCCCGTTCCGAAAGAAATGACGGGTCACAGCCTGATTGAACGATGAACGAATTATATAATCGACAGCATTCGAAAATTATGCTTGCATATTTGGCTTTTTAATGCTATAATGCCAAATGCAGTTGAAATTGAAAGGGTTATTAGTTATGCAGACTGTTGAAATTATTGTAAACATCCTCATGGTCATTGTCGCCGTGCTTCTTGTCATCGTTGTGCTTGCGCAGAACGCAAAGAGTGCCGGTCTCGGCAGTGCATTCGGCAACGATACGACCGCTCTCGGTCAGGCACGCAACGCAAAAGCGGGCAGGGAAGCAAAGCTCCAGAGGCTTACCGTTATCTTCGCTTCCGTTCTCGGTGTGCTTGCTCTTGTTCTGCTCGTTATCGGCTGATGTTCATGCGCTCGGGTTTCGGGCGCAACGATCCGAATTTTGATTTTGCTGCGCAGCATTTAATTTTTTGAGTGCTGCGTTTTTGGCAATATAAGAGGTTAAGCAGCAATATGCCCGTAAAACGCGGAGAAAAACAACTTGCCGAAAACCGCAAGGCTCGGCATGAATACTTCATTGAAGATACCTATGAATGCGGAATGGCTCTTGTCGGAACAGAAGTCAAGAGCATTCGTTTGGGCAAAGTCAACATCAAGGACTCCTACGTCAAAATCAAAAACGGCGAGGCGTTCGTTGTTGGTATGCACATAAGTCCGTACGAAAAAGGCAATATCTTCAATCGTGATCCCTTCCGCGAGCGCAAACTGCTGCTGCATAAGCGTGAGATTTTAAAGCTTCTCACGCTTTCGCAAGCCGACGGATACAGCCTGATTCCGCTCCGTCTTTACCTTAAGGACGGAAAAGTGAAATTGGAACTTGCGGTCGCAAAAGGCAAAAAACTTTACGATAAACGACATGATATCGCCGAACGCGATGCAAAGCGCGCAATGGACAGGCGAAATGCCGATGCTTATTGACGGAGTTTTACGCCGATTTTGCGGATTGTCCGTTCGGCAGCCGTACCGTTTATAACCCAAACCCACCTTCTGCACATAATCAGAGTTGCAGCATGGTTTTGTTTGTGGTATAATATCAACGCTTGGGGGCGTACATGGTTTCGACGGGGATCATGGGTGCCGGATAAGCGAGCCGAAGCCCCGAGCTTCGCTAAAATCGGGAAAACTTAAAAAATAAACGACGAATCCAATTTCGTACCCGTCGCTGCTTAACCGGCGACTGTCCGCCCGCCGTTGCCCACGACGGCGGTAACGGGCATCATTAATGTGGGGAACCAACCCGGGCTTGACTTGACCCGGGCGGGATTAAAAGTCTACTGAAACCGTAATCCTGTCGGTAGGAGTGCGGCAGAGGGAATGTCAAAATATCGACTACGCTCGTAGAAAGTCTTGTAAACAGGTTTTCGGACAGGGGTTCGACTCCCCTCGCCTCCACCAATGCAAGATAATCCGAACCTTAGACCAATCGGTCAGGGGTTCGGATTTCTTGTTTTTATCAAGGATATTGAAGTTTAGTTTCGGGATAGAATAACATCAAATTCAGGAGGATATACCCATGGAAAAGCTCATAAGCTGTGCGTTCAATATGGATACCGCCTGTGTGGAGCTTCGCTTCACGGACGGGAGCATTTGCTCCATCGACTGCACCGCCATAGAGAATGAAGTGGCGGACAACGGTGCGTGCTGTCTGACTGCATCACAAGCTATGATAAAAAGAAACTGCCCGAAATGCTGAATTATTATGAAAGCAAGGGCTGTTCGGTTCAAACGCTTGATGAAACCATGCAGTTTTGACTTTTGACAAAGTTTAGTGGAAACAGGAGTTGCAATCGGATAAATTTGACTATGATTAACTTTAAAGAAATTACAAATGCAAACATATGGAAAGTTTGCACACTGGAACCTTTTGAAGAACAAAAGGATTTTGTTGCAGAAAACATACAGAGTCTGGCGGAAGCCTATGCAACAAGAAACGAGGGCGGCAATGCGCTGCCGTTGGCAGTTTATAATGATGAAACGCTTGTCGGTTTTATCATGATCGGCAAAGGCACCGTCGGCAACGAGAAAGAAAGTGAATTGATAAAGAAAAACTACAGTCTGTGGAGGCTGATGATAGATAAAAAGTATCAGGGCAAAGGTTTCGGCAGGCAGACATTGGACGCAGCAATGGCGCTGATTCGCACGTATCCGTTCGGAAAAGCGGATAAAGTTTGGCTTTCATATGAACCCGAAAATGTGCGCGCAAGAGAGATTTACAGAAAGTACGGCTTTGTTGAAAACGGCGAAATGTGCGGCAATGAAATCATTGCTGTTTATGATTTGTGAATCCGATTCAGATGCTGCGGCTCCACCGCTAATGTGCGGCCGCCAAGGGGCAGCAGGGGAACCGCAGCAAAGCATTATTATAACCAATACGCTTTTATTCCAGCGAGATGTATTCTTCCAACGAGTCACAGATTTTATCTGCTTCGCTGCCGGGGCAGGTCTCGTAAATTGTTCCGCTTGCTGTTTGCCAAATGACGATTCCGTCAATATTTGTCTGTTCAATGACATACCAATCAACCGGAACGGAGTTATACTGCCGTTCATCTTGCGTAACATCTACAACATTGAGACGGGCGGCTTTGCATATGCCGGTAAGCTCATGTCCGTAATAGGACGCAGCGCCGAATGCAGCAACATACGCGCGGTAATCGTCAGCGAATTTGAGAGAGAGTGCGCTTTCTGCTGCTTCAATATCATGCGGTGATGCAGCACCTCTTGAACGAAAAGCTTGCAGAGATTGAAATTTTTTTATCAGTGTTATCATACTGCACCTCCCATTTGCTCGGTCATAAGGTCTTTCCAAAATGCTTTGACCTGCTTTCGCCATTCGTATCCGTGGTCGACTTCACTGCCGTTTTTGATTTTATTTAAAACACGTGCATTGCCTCGGTGCTGCTTATATGTAAGCACTGCAAGCGGAGAATCGTTCTTTTGGCCGATATGATGCAATTCATAAGCCTTGCCGTCCGGGCCGAGAGGGCTTAAGCCGTCCGTCACACGCTGTGCGTTTGTGCGTCCGTCTTCGGCATCGCCGATGAAGTCCCAATCGATTTTTTGAACAAGTGCGTCCTTTCCGTTTACTTTTTGCAGTACAAGTCCGGCGTTTTTATACACATTGTATTCATCTTTTGAATGAAAACTTTTGATTATATCCAAAGGCAGTTTGGACTCTTTTTGAATAGCGGCAGCTTCATTCATTGACAAGCCGTTTAAAGTTGCACCTTTAAGGGCAAAACCTTCGCTTACACCGCCGGAAACAGCACCTGAAATTGCTCCCCATTTAAGGCTTTCGCTGCCGGCAAATGCAGCGGCTTTAACGGCCTCATTCATATCATGGGTTTCGATTCCCTTAATAACACCTGCGGTGACACCACTGAACAGACCGGAAGAAAGTCCAATGATTGCACCGCTTTTTGCTGATGCGGCAAAAATCATGCTTACGGCAGGAGCTCCGAGTCCGCCTGAGGCAACAGAGACGGTGACGCACAACAATATGACGCCTGAACCGATGATTACATTCCGAATGATTTTATCATATGTATCATCGTATTTTTGGAACTCCCTGACTTCTGTTTTTCCGTCGTCCCCGAGAGTAAAGACAAACCGTGTCCCTTGAAATTGTTCATCTATTTCGGACAATGTGTATCCAAAATAAATGTTTTCCTGTGAGTTATAAGCTATCTCTTCAAGGTATTCCTTGGAGACGAAGGCTGCGCTTACATTTTCAACAAAATAATCAGCACTGTTAAGCGCAGAAACAAGTTGAGAATATACAGAATCTTCCAGGTACGACACCAGTGCTGTGTCATCCAGTCCGCTGAATTCGGGCATCACCGGTTCACCGACAGTAATGAGAGGTGTTTCGGTGTTCAGTGCATTTGTTTCAGCAACGGCTGGAGATGCTGAAACGGTCGCTGAAGCATCGGAATCAGAACGATTATTGCCGACTTCCTTTTTTGGAGCGCAACCCGTTATAAATGCACATGCAAGAAGAAGTGCTATTATTTGCCTAAAAAGTTTCATTTTTTATCTCCTCGATCTGAACAGCTGTCTTTTTTGACGGGATCTTTTGCGGAAAACTCCGTTTTCTTCAGATACTTTCCGATAGTAGCCCTGACAGCAAACGCACCACCGACAAACAGCATCGAAATAATAACCCAAACCCAAAGACCGGAACGCTCTTTTCGACTAACGGTCGGAGAGGATGCCGATTCGGCATTTTGCGTTGGCAATACGCCTGACAGGGGAGTATTCTCCGGTTCTGCGGTTGCGGGCGGTTCTGTGGGTTCGACCGGCGGCAGCGTTTCGTCCGGCGCCGGAATAAGCGTGCCGTCATCCGCTATGGAAGCGCCGACTGCAAGCTGACTTTCGATATCGCCTATCGAAAGCCCGGTCACAACATGCGCTTTAAGAACGCTGTCCGTACCTACATATATAATTTTGGTGGTTGTTTGATTCGTGTAAAGATTGCTGACGGTTATGGTGTAGATACCTTCATCCGTGTACACTTCGCCGTCCTTTGCAGGTTTATTGAATCGAGTGTCTTCGGTAAGTCCTTCAGCCCCCGTCCTTCGTATTTCCTTTTTGATATCGATGTTAAGGTATCTGGATCTTGCAAGGTCCAGATAAAAACCATTCTCTGTTATTGAGCTGTTTGTAAGCTCCGCACCTGTTGCAACATCAAAAGGATATACCATACAGTTGCCGTTTCTGACGGAGAAACGGAAGAAGATGCGGTAATCGTTATAAGTAGGCAACGGATTCCAACCGAAGATGTTCATGTTGTTTTTACGAATTTCATAATTCAGTGCGACTTCATAGTCACCTTCTTCACACAGTTTGACTTCAACGGCTGCATCTTTTGTTGCGGTTGCAGCAAGATAATTGGTATATATGATTGGGCTTGAGACACTGTTGCGATAGTCCGTATGACGGACAATCAACGTTCCGCGGCCGAAGTCCGTTTTTTCAATTCCAAAATACTCATCATAACCGTTTTTGTCATCGTTGATAAGCAATTTATCGTTTCCGTTCAGCTTATCAATGTCCTGAACTAATTCGAACCACAAGGTAACGGTATCTCCGACCGTTTTAAGAAAGACTGGGTCTCCGGTTTTGTTTTCGGTAACACGAGTGTAACCGTCAACATAAAAACTACCGAGTTTCCAACCGAAATGAGGATCGTCATCTTTAATTTTTTGATTCTGAGAATAACCTGTGTCGTGTCCTGCATTCACCGCTTCACCGAGATAGCGCTTTGTTTCGTTGACGCTTTGTGCGGCGGAATATGGCATAAGTACCGATGCTGCAACAATCAGTGCAGCGATAAAGCACACAGCACGGAACATTTTTTTCACTGTACCCATAACACTCCTCCAAAGGAATAAAACTTCACGTGCGGTATTATAACAGACTATGGCGACTTTTTCAATACAGATAAATTGAAATGCGGCTTTAAATTCATTTCGGAATTTAATTTCATTCAAGGGTTTGGGTTGCTACCGCAACAATAGGGGGTTTAGAACACTGTGTTGGGATTAAACAGCAGGCTCCCCGCAGCTTGCTGCGGGGAGCCTGAATATGTGCAAAACACATGTATGCGTGCGGATTTTAAGGCAAAGTTTATGCCTTTTTGGTCTGAGCCATAACTTCTGCCGCAAAGTCTTCAGTGCGCTTCTGGAGACCTTCGCCCATTTCGTAGCGGGTGAAGCCGATGACTTCGAACCTGCCGTTGATCATCTGAGAAACGCTCTCATCGGGGTTCTTAACGAAGGGCTGTTCAAGCAGGCAGACTTCCTTATAATACTTCTCGATGCGGCCTTCAACCATTTTTTCAATGATTGCAGCGGGCTTGGGCTTGGGATCGTTCTTTGCCTGTTCGCGGAGAATCTCGCGCTCATGCTCGAGTTCGGCCTGGTCGCAGTCCTCCTTGCGGAGGCAGGTGGGCTTTGCAGCCGCAATTTGCATTGCGACATCGTGTGCAACAGCGGGGAACTCATTGTTGCTGATCTGAAGAAGTACGCCGATTTTGCCGCCGAGGTGGACATAGGTATCAACGATGCCTTCAACGCGATTGAAGCGGCGGATGGTGATCTTTTCGCCGATCTTTGCAACTGCGCCGTTGATAACGTCGCTGACGGTCTTGCTCTCGTCTTCGGAGAAGGACTGAGCCATCATATCTTCAACGGAAGCGGGATTCTTCTTTGCAACATGCTTTGCAAGGGAAGCAACAAGGTTTTTGAAATCGTCGGTCTTTGCAACAAAGTCGGTTTCGCAGTTGACTTCGATGATGACGCCGACGCCGCATTTTTCACAAACGAAGCAGTCAACAATACCTTCTGCCGCAATGCGGGAAGCCTTCTTTGCGGATGCAGCAAGGCTCTTCTCGCGCAGATAGTCGAGAGCCTTTTCAATATCTCCGTCACACTCTTTGAGTGCCTTTTTGCAGTCCATCATGCCTGCGCCGGAACGCTCGCGCAGAGCCATTACGTCTTTAGCGGTGAATTCCATTAAATTATCCTCCTGTAGTTATAATGCAATCGCTGATTAAAGCGGGAACCGGGCGCGGAACGCCCTGATATTTGCCCGCATTTAATCAATGTTACGTTCAAGCGGAGGAAGCCCGGCAGGCTTCTCCGCGGAAAAATCATGGTTGAATGATTGAACTTAGAAGTTATCTGCTTCGTCGGCAGCATCGTTGTTGATGGTTGCATCAACAGCGGCATCGGTCATCTGTTCGCCCTGCTTGCCTTCAAGGACTGCATCGGCGATCTTGGAAGCGATGAGCTTGACAGCGCGGATTGCGTCGTCGTTGCCGGGGATAACATAGTCAACATCATCGGGATCGCAGTTGGTGTCAACGATTGCAACGATGGGGATACCGAGGTTGCGTGCTTCCATAACGGCGATATGCTCCTTGCGGGGGTCAACAACGAACATGCAGCTGGGCAGTTTCTTCATTTCTTTGATACCGCCGAGGTTTTTCATGAGCTTTTCACGAAGAGCGCAGAGCTGAATGACTTCCTTCTTGGGGAGAAGATCGAAATCGCCGTCCGCTTCCATTTTGTTGATCTGGTTGAGCTTTGCAATACGGGTCTGGATGGTCTTGAAGTTGGTGAGAAGACCGCCGAGCCAACGCTGGTTGACATAGAACATTTCGCAGCGCTTTGCTTCCTGTTCGATGCTCTCCTGAGCCTGCTTCTTGGTGCCGACAAAAAGAACGGTGCCGTCGTTCATCGCAATATCGCGAACGAAATTGTAGGCTTCGTCAATCTTTTTTACGGTTTTCTGAAGGTCGATGATGTAGATACCGTTGCGCTCGGTGAAGATGTATTCCTTCATCTTCGGATTCCAACGGCGGGTCTGGTGACCGAAATGTACGCCTGCTTCCAAAAGCTGCTTCATAGAAATAACTGACATAACTAAAACCTCCTGTTTTTATTTCCGCCCCGCACATCATCTTTTCGGAGAACCGCAGAGCGGCACAGCCCCGAAAATCCGCACGGGTGAGTTATTTCATACCGAACCATTATACCATGGCCGTGAACGGTTTGCAAGCATATTTTGCCCGTCGAAACACCGAAAAACAAATATATTTGAAGTCGGAGGCATATGTTTGCACGGAAAGCAATGTGCGGATCTAAAACAAGTTAGTTCCGCGAAATGCGGCAAAAACATGTCACAAATATGAAAAAGTAATATCAATACAGAAAAAAGTACACCGTAAGCATAAAAGGACGGTTTTCTGCCAAATTCGGCAAAAGAAAGCAGGTAAATTCAGATGAGTAGGTGTTGACAAACTGAAAACAGCGTGATACACTGGATATGTCAAATGAACTGCGGCGATCCTGCACGACTCACAGCGTTTTTTCCCGCAGCAAAATTCAATCACAGAATCCGATAAATCAGTGCGCAGTCCGATTTGAAAGGATCCAGATTAAAACACACGTCTGTATTCAATGTATAATATGTGTGCTTGCGGAATGCTGATTTGAAAGACAACACCCGTCGGTGCGTATTTTTGTGTACGGCGGGAATCATCCGACAACGGACCGGGGGGAACGGAAGAGGATGCGGGGTTCGGATTGAGACGTTAAACAAAATATAATGCTGTATTTGCAGCTGCACGGAGCATTAACATTCAGTGCCGTTTCGGTTTCGTTAAGCATGTTTCGCCTGTGCGGAAGCATCAGCCGAATGCGGAACGGGCTGATTCAAAAGATTCGCGCGCTGCGGCAGCTTTATACAGTCATGCATGGCTGCATTGCACATGCGGGAACAGGGCAGTTTTCCGATCCCGCCGCGCTGCGAGGCAAGTTTTGCGCCGCAGTGCAGCACATGTGTGCAAAATATTATTAATGGGAGGCACTTATTAATGAAAAAACTCAAACGTATCTCTGCCTTTTTCATGGCAATGCTGATGATGCTGACTGTGTTCTCAGCACTCTCCGTCGTTTCGGCGGAAGGCGAAGCAGCGGGCGGCACGCAGCCCGTTTGGCCGGCGCCGGGCTCCATAAAGCTCGACAAAGACGCCGCCGCAGTTGCAGGCAAGGAGAATCTCTGGGAAGTTACCCTCGGCATTCAGGGCAAAAACTTCGAAACAACATCTGACGTTGTGTTGGTTATTGACAATTCCAACAGTATGTACCAAAACAATCGCATGGTGCAGACCAAAGCGGCTGCAAATGCGTTCGTTGATGCACTGCTTACGCAGGGCAGCGCGACCCGCATTGCGGTTGTTGTTTTCAATGACAAGGTTAAGCAAACAGGTTTCTATGATTACAGCAACAAGGAAGCACTCAAAGCTTACATCAATGCTGTTTCAATGAATCAGGCTGACGGCGGCACATTCACACAGCTCGGCATCAAGACTGCCCGCGATCTGCTGAAATCCTCGGCTTCAACCGGCCTCAACAAGAATATTGTTTTGCTCAGTGACGGCTTACCAACATGGTCTTATCTTGCAACAGGCACGGCAACGGGAACGTGTTCGAGCTTCATTTGGACTTCACACAATAATGGGTATGATGAGAGCACTGTAAAAGTTAACGGATGCGATTATAATGTGCAGAAAGGTAACGGAACAAGTGCAGATGATGGCTCAATCACCTTGTCACTTACGTGCGAACACGGTAATACGGCAACCAAGACTGTCGACATTAGCCATTCATATGCCACAATTTGGGAAGCACAGCAAGCCGCAAATGACGGCATGACCGTATTCTCAATTGCGCTTCAGGCCGGAGAGACCGGTGAAAACGTCCTTCGCGCTTGTGCAACAAAACCTGCAACGGGCTTCTACGCAATCGCTTCCACCGACAATGTTGAGGAAAAGCTGACCACCGCTTTCACGTCCATTGCGGGCAGCATTGCGATCGCTGCAAGCAACGGCGTTGTTAACGACCCCATGGGCGAACATGTTCAGCTCAGCTTCAGCGGCCCCGCTCCCGTTATCACCACCGACAAGGCGGTTTATGATGCCGGCAATGCGGATATTTATATCAGCCAGGGCAGCGCGGTTTATGACGCGGCGACCCGTTCAATCCGTTGGAACGTCGGCAGCGTTAGTGAGGGCGACAACCCCATCATGAAGTACAAGGTCGGCATTCTCGAAGACTACAGCCCCGCAACCGGAGAGGTTCTCGACACCAACGGCATAACGACTTTCAACTATACGAACTACCTCGGCGAAGATGCTGACGGCGAGTTCCCGATTCCGAAGGTCACCGTTGGCGGTGGTATGATTCTCGTTCATTGGTATCAGGTCAATTCAAACGGCGAGCCCATCAACGAGCTTGGTCAGGTCGTTGATGGCCCTGCTTATGCAAAACAGGTTAAGCCCGCAGAGTATTTTGCGGATAACGGTTCAACCGGTCTCAACTACAACACACAGTACACCGTTGTTGCGAAGACCGATTTTGCAGATTATAACTACTACGGCAGATACATTGTCAACAACGGCAGTCTCACCCCCGGCGAAGCGGCAACCGTAACTCTTACCGCAGCGAACTCCAACCAGCATGTTTGGTTCGCGTACACTCAGAGCTTCAATGTGGTGCATGTTAAGTTTGACGTAAACGAAACCAGTACCGTTGAGACGAAGACCACCCACACCGTTGAGCTGTTCAACCTGACTTCCGTTGTTTCGAACGGGTTCATTTACGGCGGCGCATTCAGCGATGCGGCATGTGAAACGGTTCAGACCTTTGAGGAAGGACAGAATGCAACCGCGTTCACTCCCACAGCAGGTGCTACCTATTATATTTGGGAAGCGGACGCACAGTTCCTCTCCCCGAAGAACCTCAGCTGTTGGAATCATGTTTCCGCAACCGATGTTGACGTTACCGGCTTCTACCTTGTGACCCCGGTCGATCGCCTGAATTACAGGGAAGTCGGCTTCATGGTCGGCAGCGAAACTCTTCCCGCAAAGCAGTTCACCGAGACTTATATAACGGAGTCCGGTGCGGAGAACACTCAGGTTCTTACCGGCAGCGACTGCTATGTTTACAACACCGTAAAAGTCGATTTCAACAACGGCACAAGCGGTATGTACAATGTTTCAAGCGTTATCAACAAGACCCGCGGATACCTTGCCTGCTACGGCATGGATAAGAACACCTATTGGCAGAATGCACACGATAAAATCACCTTCACACCCTATTGGATCACCCTTGACGGCGTTAAGGTTGCACCGCAGACCCGCACCGCAGAGTATTACGGCCAAGGTTCGGATGCTGACGATACCTACAAGAAGTTCCATGTTGTTGAAACTGTTGCAAGCGGCATTGCAAACGCTTTTGTTGACGATGCACAGCAGGAGAACATGCTCGTTCTGATGAACAGCTATTTTGCAAACGGAGCACCCATCAATCCCGTTGATGAACCTGTTCAGGGCAATATCGTCACCGTTCACGACGGCGAAACGCTTTACACCGTTGCAGCGGAGAACAATGCGGTTCAGCTCGACTATATCGGCGTTGAAGGAAAGCTCTTTGCAGGCTGGTTCGCGGATGAAGCATGCACCGTTCCCGCAGACCTTTCGAACATTACCGAAAGCATTGATGTTTATGCAAAGTACGTTTCCGATTCCTATCTCGGGCTTCGCTACTATCGCAACGGATTCTTCAGGCTCCGCAGCCTGACCCTCGTTTCCGCAATCGACGGCAGAAATTACGCTGAAACAGGCTTTATCGTTAACGGCGAGAGGATTTCCGTTTCCGATTACAGCACCCGTTACGGTCTGCGCAGTGCGCGCAGCCTGTTCGGCAGGGGCGTTGCCAAGGATGCGCTTGTTATGAGCTGTGATTATGCTTTCGACGGCGTGACCTACGGCGCAAGGCTCAACATCACCCCCTATTGGGTAACTTTGGATGGCACGACCGTTCGCGGCGAAACCCGCACCCTTACCTATAATTGGTACGGAATCACCGAATAAGCGAAAGGAAGGATAATACGCATGAAAAAGTTTGATCCGACCCTCAACACCGTTTTCACCGATGACGGCAAGCCCGTTATTGCTCCCATGGGACAGCCCAGCGGCGCAATCATCGAATCAATCGGCGAGAACCTGAACGTTATGACCCTTGGCGACGGAACTGTTATCTACTTTGATAACTTCGGAAACATCGTCAATCCGTAACATATAAAACCATAATGATTGCATAATTCATGAAATTCATGAAATCGGTGCAATTGACACGAAGGCGACGGGGCAGATGCTGCTCCGCCGCTTTCAACATAACTGCGGATGCGCACGGACATTGCAAAAGAGCTGAACGGAGGCACGGAACAGGATGGAAAAAATCAATATCGAGCTTGCGGGCATCCCGCTTGAGCTGACGCTCAGATACAAAATGTTCCGCGATAGATATGCGGATTTTCAAACGGAAAAAAACCCCTGCGCCTGCATTGAAATCACGCCGGAGCAATGCGCCTGCGCCGCACGCGGTTACGAACCGGGAACGCTTCCCGAAAGCGTTGAAGATCTTGAGCTTTGCGCCAAGGCCTGCGCCGCGCTTCTTCCGCACGGGCGGGCAATCATTCATGCGGTTTGCTTCGTGTGGTGCGGAAAGGCATGGCTCATCTGCGCTCCGAGCGGAGTGGGAAAAACAACGCATTATAAGCAGTGGAAACGCCTTTTCCCGAATGAAGTGGAAATGCTGAACGGCGACAAGCCCGTGCTGAATTTTGAAAAACAGTATGTAACCGTTTCGGCTTCGCCGTGGGCGGGGAAGGAAAACATGCGGCAGCTGCGCACGGCGCCTCTCGGCGGCATTGTGTTTCTTGCTCAGGATAAGCAGAACACAATTAAACGCTTGTCTCCGAAAGAAGCGGGTGTTCGGCTGTTTCTGCAATTCATAATTCCGTGCGACAACGCGGAACAGGTGCGTTTTGCAGCGCGATATACGGAACGTATACTTGAGCGCACGCCGGTTTGGCTGCTCCGGAATCGCGGAGACGGTGCATCGGCCGAGCTTTGCCGAAGGACGCTTGAAAGCGAACTTTGCTGCGCTGACAATTAACGATGCAATGTTTGGAATCATTCGGCTTTTGAAGTGTGCTTTTGAAGGATAATCGACCGAACGGGGGGTTTGAGAGTTTATTATGGAATACAGAGTTAATCCGAATGCGGTTTATGTTGAAGTTTGTGATGAATACCTGCTTGTTGCCGTTGGTGAGGCGCGGGGAAAACTGCCGCAGCTCAGGAAACTTTCGGAATCCGGTGCATTTATTTGGCGCGGGCTTGAAAAGGGTCTTGCTTCGGAAAGCATTATTTGCGCTGTCATGCAGGAGTATGAGATTTCTCGTGATGAAGCGCAATCGGGGTTTTCTGCCTTTGTTTCAACTTTGATGAAAGAGGGTTACATAACCGAATCCGAGTGATTTTACACGATTGAAACGCTGAATTAAAACCGAATTTAAACGCATTCGATTCAAAAAATAAGGGGTTTGCTGCATCAGTTCCAAAACAAACGGGCTGCTGTCAATTCAGCTCTGCAAAATCGGTCGAAAACTTAAAGTTTTTGCACTATGATGCATTTGTTTGATTTTTTCGCTGATTTGTGCTATACTAATAGCGCAGGAGGTGTGAAGACATGATAGGTTCCCATGAACTTAAGAGGCGTGACAGCTATTTAAATAAACTGATCGGCTTTCAGGATACGGAGCCGGTCAAGGTAATCACCGGCATTCGCCGCTGCGGCAAGTCCAGCTTGTTAAAGCTGATGGTTCAGCATTTGAAAGATACCGGTATTCAGCCGGAGCAGATCATCGAGATGAATTTTGAATCCTTCGATTTCCGAGGGATGAGTGCCGATGATATTTATCACTATGTAAAAGAGCGCGTTGTCACAGGAAGGCGGATGTATCTTTTCTTTGACGAGTTGCAACGGATCGAAGCATGGGAGGATGCTGTAAACGCCTTCCGTGTGGATCTTGACTGCGACATCTATGTTACCGGGTCGAATGCCTATCTTCTTTCTTCAGAGTATTCAACCTATCTCTCCGGGAGGTGCGTGGAAATCAAAATGCTGCCGCTCTCTTTCCGTGAGTTCCTCGATTTTCACGGTTTTGAGGTTCGCGAAACGCAAAGCGCTCTCGGTGGACTCCGCAAGCAGGTATTTGATAAGAACGGTGAACGCTACGAACTGCGAGAAGTTTTTGACGCCTATATGCGCTTCGGCGGAATGCCCGGCATCGCCGATGTCGGACTGGAACAGGAAAAGGCACTGTCGCTTCTCGACGGCATCTATTCCACAGTCGTGATTCGTGACATTCTGGAGAGAGAAAAACGCAGAGGTCAAAAGCAGATCACAGACCCTATGCTGCTTCGTAAGATCATCCTGTTCCTTGCGGATAATATCGGCTCAAGCGTGTCGATTGCTTCTATCGGCAATACTTTGGTAAACGAAGGTCTTCTGGAGGACGGCAAACGCAAAGGCGCACCCAGTGCTCATACCGTGCAGGCATATGTGAATGCACTTTTGGAAAGCTACTTCTTCTATGAGATCAAACGCTTTGACATCAAGGGCAAAGCCTACCTCCGTACACTTGGAAAATACTATATCGTTGACATCGGACTTCGCAACTATCTGCTGGGTTTCCGTAATCGGGACAGCGGTCACGCCATCGAGAATGTCGTTTACTTTGAACTGCTTCGCCGTGGCTATGATGCAGCGATTGGCAAGATCGGCAACGCCGAGGTTGACTTCATTGCAACTACCGCCGACGAGAAAAAGTATATTCAGGTAACGGAATCGATGATGAGTGAGGATGTACGCAAACGGGAGCTTGCACCGCTTCAAAGTATCCGCGATAACTACGAAAAAATCGTGTTGTCCCTTGAGCCGGGGCTTGATGCTTCCTATGACGGCATCAAATCCGAGAGTCTCATCGATTGGCTGCTCAGCGAATAAGCACTGCATTTTCGGAGCAAAGCAAAAAGTTTTTGCGGTTCAAGTCATAAACTTCTTTAGTCCGGAAATTTGGACACATTTAGACTTGAAAGCAGATACAATCGAAGAATCTAAAATGGACTGTTTCGGCTGTTTCCACAGGGAGAACTGCTTTTAAGGACAGTACGAGAACAGCAAACATGAACAAGTCCGTTTGCTGCACACAAAAATCATGCTTTCTGCATAAGCCCGCTTCGCTTGAGCCGGGAAATGTAATGTTCGGCACTTCCCGGATCGCCCTCGTTCAAAAAAAGCAAGGCGTCCGCCCCGTATGTTGGGACGGACGCTGTTTAGCATCGGCCTTATTTGTTTGAATTCCGAAGTCCGTTATGATGCTTATGCATCCGCAACACCGCCGTGCATGTTGCTGAACAGCTGAAGAATCCTGCTGTAAGCTGCATCATCAACAAAGATGAAGTAGTGCAGAGTGCCGGCATCGGAATACTCAATTCCGAGTTCGGACAGAGTGTATCTGTCGATGTAACCGTAATCATCGATGAAACTTTTATCATACATTCCATCGTCAAGCTCACTGTTGTATCTGCCGGAAGCTATCGTGCTGAACCACACGGACAGAACATGCTGACCCGGCTCCGGTGTTTTGCCGCGGCTTTGTTCAATGCAATTCAACAGAGTATCGATTGTTTCGCGGTTTACATAAGCCTGCTGCGCAAGCGCCGGAGGATTCATGCCGTCAACATTGAAATAGACAAAATTGCTTTGGAACATGTCATCCGAACCTGAAATCGAGCCGCCGACAATGTTGAACGAGCCGCTTTCAAGTGCGCTGAGCGTTTCATTGAATCCGCGTTTTTTCTCCGTTTTCCTGTTTTCGTAAGAAATAAGCATACGAAGAGATTCGGGAGTGTTTTCATCAACAGCAACAACGCGGCAATAGTTTCCGCTTATGTCGGAAAGCACTGCAAATTGGAAATCGTTGCCGAATTCACCGCTTTCCATAAAGCTCCATGGATTCATGAATTCCGCCGAGTCTCCGTCGTCCTCACCGCCGATGCCGAACTGGTGCAACAGCTTGTCGGAATCAAGAGCTTTCAGCTCACGCATAAGCGTGTCATGAAAGTTCGCGTCAAGCCCGTGCGGCAGGGCGACTTTTCCGTTTTCGAATCGGGACAGGTTGACATTGCTTTCAACATAATCCGTGTTCATCAATAGAATGTCGCGCAGCGTAAACTCTTCGTTCTTCCACGAATAGTCATATGAATCAAGGGAGGCCGGATAATAATACGTCTGCCCGCTTTTGAGTTTTACGGCGAGGGTAACGGTGTTTTCGAAACGGTCTAAGGATCTTATGACGGATGATGGATTGAACAGGGAATGTCCGATTATTTGCGATTCGGATGACGTATACGCATAGGTGGAAATATAATCGAAATCGGCTTTTGAAAGCTGTTCACAGTAGTCAAAAAGCATTTCATCATGAAGCTTCATGCGTTCCGAATCCTTGTTTCCGCGCCAACAAAGCGAGTAAAAGCCCGAAGAAGGAACCAATCCGCCCTGCACGGTGACGTATTCGATATTGCTTGCGCGAATTTCGATTTTTTCAGAGGCACTTGTCATTGCTGCCGAGCAAAGCAGAACGATTGCGACTCCCGCAAGCACGGCGGGGAAGAACATCAGCCGCTTTACTGCGGATTTGAAGCTGCGGAGTGTGATCCAGCTGAATCCGAAATACACAACAACTCCGACAATTGCGGGTGCGATGAGATGATTCCATGCAATTTGGGGACTGCCCGAATAAACGTCGGGATAGAACACATCATTCGTGAACATGAGCGATGCGGTGAGTGCAAAGCCGATGCTTATCAGAACGTGGATCCAGCGGGTTCTTGCAGGTTTGCCCGCTGTTTCCGCCTGCGCATTGACAAAAGCGAAATATGCAGCAATCAGAACCGCCGCACAGCACAGAACCCGAACAAGACAGTTCAAAAATGTTGATGCGGCAGGGCTGACGGGGAACAGCAGCTCCGTAAACGTGAAGGCTGATTCGGTGTTGTTCATGAGCGCATTGTATGCAATATTCGGCAGAAGAAGACAGACGAACGCAAGCACAATGGTCGGGAAAGTACGTGTGGACAGCGAAAAAACAAGCACAAAGCCGCCGAACAGCATCAATCCGCGAAGCAGTGACTCACCGATCGCCTCCGCAACCATGGCGAAACTCGGAACAAGGACGGATGAGTTGGAAATTGTTGAAACAAGGCTGCCGACGAATGCTCCGAGAATGTTTGCGGCGGCGCAAATGCCCGCCCACGCAAGCATTGCGGTGAAGGCCGAAATGAGCATGGTTCGTTTTGCGACAGGAATGCTTCCGCGGAAATCCCATGCGGAGCGGACCAGGTGCTTCACAACAAAAACAAATCCGGCAACAAAGCAGAAAAGACTGACGTAACTTACGGCGGAAGATTGGATATACACATTTGCACCGAAGAGCAGCATTGACAGAAGGTTTTGCGTAATCCCGAAAAACGACAGCATGGATGCGACAAATTCGATCGATGCAAATACGATTCCCGTGGTTGAAAATTCCCTCAGCATTTCGCGGCAGTAGGATTTGCTGAAAAACGGAACGCGATTCTTTCTCATGGTTGGATTCTCCTTATTTGATTTCATCAAAATTGTAGCCGAGGGAAGACAGTTCGTATGTAAAAACTTCCTCGATTGATAAGGGAAGCATATCCATTATCAGCGGCTTCAACGCTTCGATTTTTGCCGAGGTTTCGGCTGCTTCGCCGCGCACAAGAACGTATACAATGCTGCCTTGCTTGGTGAAAGAAAGCAGTTCAACATCCTTGAAGTCCTCCGGCGTAACCTGTCTTGCGAATGCAAGCTGAACCTTAAACAGCTGTGATTTAGCATCGGCAAGGTCGTTTTGAAAAACGATTTTACCCTGATACAGCATTGCAAACCGATCACAAGTGTCCTCAAGTTCGCGCAGGGAGTGACTGGTCATAATGACGGTTGAACCGAAGTCACACATATCGCGATAAATAAGGCGTTTGGCAATGTTGCGCGCAATCGGATCCAGTCCGTCAAAGGTTTCATCAAAAAGAAGAACATCCGCATTGCAGCTCAGCGCAAGCACCGTCTGCACCTGCCTCACCATACCTTTGCTCAGGGAACGAACGCGGCGTTTTTTATCGAGCTTAAAAATGTTGAGCAGCGCATCAAACTTTTCAAACGAGAACTTGGGATAGCATGAAGCATAAAAATTTGCCATGCGTTCGATCGTTGCCCCGCCTCCCGTAAGGTGCATTCTGTCCGGAACAAAAACGAGGTGCGTTTTTGCGGCGGGATTGTCATAGACCGGTTCATCGTTAATGAGCACGGAACCGTCATCCGCAGTGTAAATTCCCGCAATGATGCGCATAAGAGTGGATTTGCCCGCCCCGTTCGCTCCGACAAGCCCGAATATGCTGCCCTTTGGAACAGAAAAACTGACTTTGTCCAATGCTTTGAGTTCGCCAAAGTTTTTTGAAAGGTCGGTTACTTTAATCATATGTCATTTTTCCTCCGTTTGGTTGTTTTCGATAATGTTTTCATCATAGGCTTTGTTCACTGCGTTGATAACATCCGCCCTGTTGAAACCTGTCAGCTTAAGCTCACGGGAAAGTGCGGTTATTTCGTCAAGAAGTTTGCTGCGTGCTTCGTGCAATCGCTGCATTGCGTCCGGCGAAACGAACCTCCCGCTGCCGGGAACGCTGTAACAAAGTCCGCGCCGCTCCAGTTCGGTATAAGCCTTTTGAAGCGTGTTCGGATTCACGGAAAACTGCACCGACAATGCGCGCACGGATGCGACGGGCGAATTGGGTTTCAGCTCGCCTGTGAGTATTTCTCGCTCAATACCGTCTATGACCTGTTCATAAATCGGCGTTCGAGAAAATTTATCAATCTGCAAAAAAGTCCACCTCCGTTCGTACTGAATCAGTTGCCACAACTGTGCTATTGATTATAATACAGCAGCGACGATTTTGTCAACGCCTTTTTCAAAAAAAGGTGATCCTGCAAAATTTCCCGGGAAATACATTGAATTCATCACTTATTAAGTATTCATGTGCGATTCGGCGGCAAAAAACTGCGAAAAATGAGTGCAGAATTCGAATATTCTGTGACAAAAGTCGAAAAATTACAATATGAGTTTGGAAATGGGTTGAAATGAACCGTGAAATATGCTAAAATAACCGATATGTTTGCGAAAATTCTATTTTCGGAGGAGTTGCTTGTGAACAAGCTTTGCAGGCGCGCACTGTGTGCGATAACAGCATTGCTGTTTGTGCTCTGCTCTCTGCCTGCCGGCGCAAGAACCGAGACGGAAGCGGGCGGGATTACTTCATATGCAGAGGATTCAAACGGAGTTGTTGAATACGAGATCAAGCCCCGACATTCGGATGGGGTAACTTTGGAATACAGCGAAACGGTTCTGCGCGGCAACCTGCATTCGGGTGTTTTCACGTTTGCGGAAACGAAAACTGTGACCCTTGTTGCAAGGTTTGCGGAGGGCTGGAGCTATAACGATAAATACAGCGTGTTCTTCCCAAGCAATCCGGCGCGAAGAACCATATTGCTCAACAGCGATGCAAGCATACGTTTTTCGTTTTCCGCAATCGCAGGGGAGAGCGTGGCATTCTCTGACTTATATCTCTTGGGAATTTATGCCGCAGTTGAATCCCTTCCGCGGCTGGATATCACAACCTTAAACGATTTTTCGCTTATCGGCAAGGATAATTGGGTGTCTGCAAATTTCAGTTTGACTCTCGGCACGAAAAAGTATTCAAGCGGCGAGTTCAGCGGCTCGGGCTATGTTAAGGGGCGCGGAAATCTGTCTTGGACGCAGCCGCAAAAGCCCTATTCGATTAAGTTGGAACAAAAAACATCGCTGCTCGATATTCCTGCAACAAAGCGGTATGCAATCGTTGCAAGTTACTCGGATCCCTCACTGATGCGCAATCTTGTGACGTACAAAGCCGGTGCATTGCTTTCGGGCATGGACTATGTTCCGAAATGCGAATTCGTTGACGTTTATTTTAACGGAGAATACAACGGAATTTATATCCTCATAGAACGTCCGGGCATTGAAAGCACAAAAGTCGATATTGACGAAGCGAATGAGAGCGATATAACGGGCGGTTATTTCATCGAAAAGGATATTGCGATGAAGGTTGATTTTGCACGGGATATGTGGTTCGGCTGTCCGTATTGGGCGAATCAGACGCAGGATTATTTCGTGCTTAAACAGCCGGAACCCGCTTCATCCGAACTCACGGCGCGAATGCTTGAATACCTTGAGGAACACATGAAGAGCGTTCATAATGCCGTGATGGGAATAAGCGGCGAAGATTATCAAAAATACATTGATGTCGATTCATGGATAGATTACATAATTATTCAGGAAATAACAAAGAACATCGACGGTAATTTTAAAACAAGCTGTTACCTGTATAAACAGAGTCAGGACGACAGGCTGTACATGACCGCAATATGGGATTTTGATATTGCGTTCGGGCTGACGGCATTTAATAATGCCAGTGCGGAACACAATGATGTTGAGGACTGCGTCGGCGGAAGAGGACCGGTCGGGTTCATTGCGATAAACAGTTCCGCTCCGTGGTTCAACGCATTGTATCACAACTATCCGGATTTTCAGGCGCGGTTCAAACAGCGCTACAAAGAATACCGCAGCACGTTGATCCCCGAGTTTTTTGCACTTATCAACGAACAGGCGGCGTATTTGTACAATTGCACTGCCGCAACCGAAGAAAAATGGGAAAAGAACTTTGATCACGGCGTCAATTTTCTCACCAATTGGCTTACGGGACGAATTGAATGGCTGGATTCTCAATTGCTCGACGGACAGAGCGGAATTACCGATCTTAATTATGCTTTGAACGTTCCGGGCGGCTCACTTGAGTTCACATCCGGGACGGATGATCCGTTTGTCGGCAGCACGACAGTTTCAAGAGGCATGGTCGGCAATACCGTTGTCGGCGGACGCATTGCTGCCGTAAGCTCGAATGCGGGCGAAAACAATTCCGAAAGCGATCTGCGTCTGACAGTGACGATGAAAGCGGGGGACACGCTGAGTTTTGATTACTGCGTCAGCAGCGGGGTCGATACGGACAGGTTTATCTGCACCGTCGGAACAAAGGTCTTGATGGAGATATCGGGCGAAACGGGGTGGACGAAATACATTTTCACCGCACCGATCGACGGAAGGTATTGTTTCCGCTGGAGCTATGAAAAGGGCAACGACAAATCAGCGGGTGTTGATGACTGCGCTTATATTGACAATGTTGAGTTGAAAGCCGTGGGGCTGGATGTCGCTCGCGGGGATGTGAATATGGACGGGAAAATCACCCTTTCGGACAGCATGGCGGCGCTGCGCACCGCGCTCGGACTGGACGGGTTTGACCCGGAACGCCGTGAGCTTTCGGATTATAACTGCGACGGCGCAATTTCCGTTGAAGATGCGGTTGCAATCGCAAAAAAAGTCATGCATATTGTGTAGCCGTTAAGCAGAGTGCCCTCTCTGCGCATTGAACATTACATATTCAAAAATCAAAAAACTGCCGCAGATGCAATCACTGCGGCAGTTTCAATTGCGGACAAATCATGAGAAAAGTTCTCTGCTCCGTTCGGGTTTTCATGAAACACTCTGCACAAACTCGGGAACGCCCGATTCGGCTCTCCGTAAAATCCGAATTTTCGGGGTACTCCCGATTCAAAGGTTTCCCGGGATGGGGGTAATCATCCGTACAACTCGGGGGAACATCGAAAGCATCCGGTTGAAATGCCCTGCGGGTCGGAACATTTGCATCAATGCGCCGCCGTTGACGGCGAGCTGCTGTTCATCCGCGGCATTTACAGATCGTCCGCATCCTGCACCGGAGCCTCATAATCCTCGGCGGTGCCGGTGTAGCTGCCCAACACATCCGATTTGATCGCGCCTCTGCCTTCGGTTGTGAATGCGGTTTCTTTATCCGTCACATTCGAATGGTCTTGCTTGATCCGCTCCTGAAATTTTCCGTTCGCTCTTTTCCTCATGGGCTTATTATGCCCGCCCGACTCAGCCGTATGCACGAAACTCGGCATTTAAAAACCGGTATTTTTTTACAATCATGCAATTGAATCAAAAAAAGGGAGAACGGCAATTGCCGAACTCCCTTTTGCCTATGGTTTGATTTATTTGTCGCCGGAACGGAACAGTGCAGAGTGTTTACTTGATGGTAACTGCGGTAACGCCGGAATAGGCAACATCCGTAGAACCCTGTTCAGTTGTATGCAGAGTGAAATAGCCGCCGTTATCGGGTGAACCGATGGGTTTTCCGTTGTTTGCAAATGCAAGCGTGCAATCGAAAAGGCTCAGCGCGGAGATTTTGTCGGAAAGATCCTGCTCGGTGCCGCCGACTTGGGTGAGTACAAGCGAATATATGTTGGCGGTTTCGGCATCGGAAACATCAACACCGACGGAATGTAGAACGGCTTTGAGATTCACTCCGCTGAAAACGTTAACGGAGCCGCCTCTGACGAGTGCGTTGGTCTGGTCGAGTGCGGAAACATTTTCAGCACCGAGAGCATAGAGTTCACCGGCGGTGAGCTTGTATTCGCTGCCCTTGAAATTGAGCGTCATAACAACAGTATCCGCAGCAAGTCCCCAGTTCGTTTCAACAACGAGAGTGCGGGGGTCGGTTGTGGTGTTGGGGTTTTTGCGTGTGTCATTGCCCGGCTTCGGGTTCGCGGTGGTTGTGGCAGGGTTGGAAGGCTTTTTATCGTCCTTGCAGGCTGTCATGCAAAATGCGGCAGCAAGCAGAAGGACAGACAGTACGATTGCGATAATGCGGTTGATTTTTTTCATAAAGGTATTCCTTTCGGGTTTGTTTTGTTAATTGCCGTATCGTTTCCGAAAAAACAAATCGGCACAGCGTGAATGCGCATTGATTTCACGCTGTTCGGCATGAGCCTAAGTATACCAGTTTTTTAAAAAAAGTTCAAGCCTTTTAACAAATGAATTTGAACATACGCAAAGCGAAAAAAAGCGTGAACGGGGCGGGTCATTTTTCGTATCCTGCCGATATGACGAATGCGCCGCTGCTTTCGGAAAGAGAGGATACATTCATGCAGCCGTAGAGCCTGCCGTTTTCGCCCGCGTTAAGGTAAAACGAAATATCGGCCGTTACGGAATCGAGGCTGCATGTATGCGTGTTCAGCGCGTGGATAAAATGCGCCGCGGCTGCTGACACGCTGCCGGGTTCAAGAGATTCAAGAACTTCGGGTTCAAATCGGCAGGTAATATAGGTTATCCTTCCGAACTCGTCCGTGAGTCCCGTAAAAAGTATCCCTCTTGTGTCGCGAAGGGCAAATTGCGAGCCAGGTTCACCCGTGCTGCCCGCCTCAATGCGTATGCCCTCTGAAGAATACTCTGAGTTATAAGCTTTGATGAAGCTGTTCAGCAGAACGGGACTTACCGCAAGCCGACTTCGGCAGGTTTCAATAAGGTCGTCGGAATCTTCAAATTCTGTGTTCAGCGATTGAAAAAGCAAAACAGCATCTTCGTAATTGCCGACGTTCATAAGCTCAACGGCCTCATTGTAGACTTTCAAAAGATCTTCAATGTTCTGAAGGTATGCCGCGCTTGATTCATAGCCGCACGCATCCGCAAAACTTGAATATGCTTCGAGGTAGCGGCCGCTTTCATAAAGCTTTACGCCGCTGTCATAATGAACTTTGAGCGAATCAATATATTCAACAAAGTCAGCACTGTTGAGATATCCGGCAATTCCGACAAATATCGCACGCGCCTCGTTCGGCTTGCCGGCAGAAACCAATTCAACCGCCTGAGCATAAAGCTTTTCATATTCGGCAATTGATTCAAGATACTCTGTGTATTTATACGAATCACCGCAGGTGAGGAAGCAGCGTTTTGCATTATTAAAATCAAGATTCTTATAATATAAGAGACCTTCCGCGGCAAGCTTTTCCCTTTCCGCTTTCGACTGACAGCCGCAGAAAAGCAGTGCAAGCGTGCAGGCAAGTGCGAGTGCCGCCGCAAGCGCGAGCGTGTTCAAGCGAATAAAGCCGGGTTTTAATTTTAATTGCATCTGCCTTTCCTCCTTGATGAAATAATACAGGCGGACGGAGCGGAGGGCCGACTCGGTTGTTCCGCTCCGTGCATGTATTCAGGTAAACATTGTCCAATGATTTCGTGAAGCGCGAAGACACGCATAAGCGATTTCCTTATGCTTTTTTAACACCGAGAGCGACCTTCTCGCCGTTTATATCCCACTCTTTCACATAACCGCAGGGAATGCCGAAAGTGAGTTCATCGGCAAGAGTCGTTCTGCGGATTTCGTCCGAATTGCGATCCAACACCGCAAGCAGGTTTTCGCCGCATTCGACGCTGATTATAATCCTGTCGGTAACAACAAAATCGGCTTCTTTGCGCATGGTCTGAATCTTGCTGATGATTTCGCGGACATAGCCTTCTTCAATCAGTTCATCCGTGAGCGCGGTGTTAAGCACAACGGTCACGCCGTTATCGCCGACTGAGGCAAAGCCTTCCTTTTTGACGGTGTCAACAAGCACATCCTCGGGATTCAGCGAGACGGTGAGTGTTTCAAGCTCAAATTCATAAGCGCGTCCTTCCGCATGGGCAGCAACAACCGCATTGCCTATGCCGTCTCCCTGCAAATACTGATTGATTTTGGGCAAAATCTTTCCGTAACGCGGCCCGAGAAGCTTCAGCTGAGGCTTTACGCGATAGGTTATGAATGAGGAAGCATCCTTAACAAAGCGAACGGCTTTCACGTTCAATTCGTCCTCGATAATCTCGGTATACCGAGCCGGCAGTTCATCAACACCCTGAACAAACAGCTCCGAAAGAGGCTGGCGGTTCTTGATGTTCGCAAGATTGCGTGCCGACCTTCCGAGTGTGACAACTTCCAGAATTTCGTCCATGCTGCGTTCAAGTTCCGCGTCGATGAAACTTTCGTCGCAAATCGGGAATGCGCAAAGGTGTACGCTCTCCGGTGCAAGGTTGTTCACCGTGCGGACGATGTTTTGATAAATCGCTTCCGCCATGAACGGAGTGAACGGTGCGGTGAGGCGGGAAAGCGTTTCAAGCACTGTGAACAGGGTCATATACGCCGCTTCCTTATCCGCAGTCATTTCCTTGCCCCAATAACGTTCCCTGCCGCGGCGAACGTACCAATTGGAAAGGTCGTCAACAAAGCGGTTCAGCTCGCGCCCCGCTTCGGTAATGCGGAGGTTTTCAAGATAGTTATCCACTGTTCGAATGAGCGTGTTAAGGCGCGAAAGCAGCCATTTGTCCATTACAGAAAGGTTTTCGCGAATCAGCTCATGCTTCGTGGGGTCAAATTCATCAATGTCTGCGTACAAAACGTAGAACGCATATGTATTCCACAGCGTGCCCATATATTTGCGCTGCATTTCGCTCACGGCGTCGCCGCTGAAACGGCTGGGCAGCCACGGACTGGAGGCGGTGTAGAAATACCAACGCACCGCATCCGCGCCCTGTTTTGTTAAAACGTCCGCAGGCGCAACAACATTGCCGACGTGCTTGCTCATCTTTTTGCCGTCCTTGTCGCAAACAAGTCCCAACACGATGCAGTTCTTGAATGCGGGCTTGTCAAAAAGGATGGTTGAAAGTGCGCTCAGCGTATAGAACCAACCGCGGGTTTGGTCAACGGCTTCGCTGATATAATCCGCGGGGAAGCGGCGTTCGAATTCCTCTTTGTTTTCAAACGGATAGTGCCACTGTGCAAAAGGCATTGAGCCGCTGTCGAACCAGCAGTCGATAACAACGGGCTCGCGGTGCATCGTTCCGCCGCATTTTTCGCACTTAAAGGTTATTGGGTCGAGCATGGGCTTGTGCAGCTCGATATCCTCTGGCGTGTCCGGAGCATATTTGCGCAGTTCCGCACGGCTGCCCATGACATGGTAATGTCCGCAATCAGGGCACATCCACACGGGCAGGGGAGTTCCCCAATAGCGCTCCCTGCTGATGCCCCAGTCGATAACGTTTTCAAGGAAATTACCCATGCGGCCTTCGCCGATGGATTCGGGAATCCAGTTTATCTTTTTATTGTTTTCAATCAATCTGTCGCGCACGGCAGTGGTCTTCACAAACCAGCTTTCCCTTGCGTAGTAGATGAGCGGAGTGTCGCAGCGCCAGCAGAAGGGGTAACTGTGTTCATAGGGAAGTTCCCTAAGCAGCCTTTCGCGCGCTTTAAGGTCGGCAATGATGGGCTTATCGGCTTCCTTAACGAAAGTGCCGTCCCACGGGGTGCCGCCGGTGAGCCTTCCGCGGGCGTCAACAAGCTGAACAAACGGAAGCTCCCATTTCCGGCCGACGCGTGCGTCGTCTTCGCCGAATGCGGGGGCAAGGTGAACTATGCCCGCACCGTCGGTAAGGGTTACGTAATCGTCCGAAACAATGCGCCATGCATCCCTGCCTTTGTGGTTGACGTGGAAATCAAACAGCGGTTTATAGTGAATGCCGACAAGCTGCGAACCTTTGAAGCGTGCAAACTCGGTTGTGTCCTCGCCGAGAACATTTTCAACAAGCTCAGCCGCAAGAATGTATTTTTTTTCGCCGCAAAGAACTGTTACATAGTCTTCGTCGGCATTGACGCAAAGACCGACATTGCTGGGCAGCGTCCACGGTGTTGTTGTCCATGCAATAAAGCTTTCGCTGCCGTCAACAAAGCTGTGTTCCGCATCGGGAATGACGGGGAAGGTCACAAAGATGGAAACTTCCTTAACGTCCTTATACCCCTGTGCAACCTCGTGGCTTGACAGTGCGGTTCCGCAGCGCGGGCAATAGGGAACGATTTTGTGGCCTTTATAGAGCAGCCCTTTTTCGTCGATTGTCTTCAATGCCCACCAAACGGATTCAATGTAATCATCGGTATAGGTAACATAGGGATGCTCCATGTCCGCCCAATAACCGACGGCATCGCTCATCTGTTCCCATTCGCCTTTATATTTCCAAACCGACTCCTTGCATTTGTCAATAAAAGGAAGCACGCCGTAACTCTCGATCTGCTCCTTGCCGTCCAGTCCGAGCAGCTTTTCCACTTCAAGTTCAACGGGAAGTCCGTGCGTATCCCAACCCGCTTTGCGCAGCACGTCAAAGCCTTTCATCGTGCGGTAGCGGGGAATGATATCCTTCATGGAGCGGGTCAAAACATGCCCGATATGCGGCCTGCCGTTAGCTGTGGGCGGTCCGTCATAGAAAGTGTAAGCAGGTTTGCCCTTGGACTGTTCAACGGATTTCTCGAAGATGCCGTTTGCCTTCCAGAATTCCAGAACCTCTTTCTCTCTCGGAACAAAGTCGAGCGAGGCGGAAACTTTTTTGTACATTGTTCAAACACTCCTTTTCTTTTAAGGAAATTTTTAAAAATAAAAAACCGCCCCGAAAAACGGGACGATCGAAACCGCGGTACCACCCGGATTCAAAGGCATAACAAAAACCATGCCTTTGCACTCCTGCCCTTTAACGCGGGGGCTGCGTCGAAGGATAATCCCGCATTGCCGAACATATTCGGCATGAGTTGAGCAAACCGGACTCTTATTGCGGTTTCCCCTTCGCTCTCATGGGTGATAATGCATCCGAAGTCCCTTGCCGCCTTTCACCCTGCACGGCTCTCTTTCGGCATGTTCCGACTGCAAAAACAGAGGTATGCCTTAAAGGAAAACTGCGGCGCACCGCGTCCCAATCTGCGATTTGGTATTTGCCCGATTGCCGCCGGGCAAAGGGACATAAAAATATTCAGTCTTTATTATAATGCACGAAAAAGCATTTGTCAATCACAAAAATTTCGATATCAAAATTGAGGGCAATTTGCTGATGACCTGTTTTTCACGATGCGAAAACGGCGGAAACAAAGTCTGCTGCCCGAGCGATGAAGCCCGAGCGACAGGCGGAGGTTGATTTGATTCCGCCCGTATATTTAAATTATTATCGTTTTTTGTTACCGGAAACGATAAAACCGAAACTTAGGTTCAAATTGTTTTACGATCAAGACTGAACGCATGATTGATCAGCCCTGCGGTGTTTCTCTCGGATAGCTGCTTGCATAATCGGCAAATTCTGCATAGAGCTCTTCATATGCTTTTTTATTGGCTTCCTGCCAGGTAAGACCTTCCCTGCGATAGTTTGAGGCAAGCGGACGCAGTCGATTATTATATATGCTATCGCAACTATTGGGCTCAGAGTAGGAGATTATGACCATTCTCTGCTTATCAACGGTGATTCGAAAATCCATACCGGTGCAGCTCCTGGGAAGAGAGGGAGTTGGGTGCCTCGTGAGGACATACACATCCGCCGTGATTTCGGTTTCTGTTTCATCCACAATCTGCTTGACATACACCTCCTTAATGAATACAGCGGTGAAATTGTAATCCGGATTGAATTTCATCCGGTCGATCGCAATTTGATTATCCCAAAAGAACAGATCCGTATCCTCGTTTCTGTCCATAATGTTGGAAAAATCCATAAGCTCAAGGTTCATACAGCCGACGTAATAGCGGCACTGCATTTCCGCTGCAAGCCATTCAGGATCAAAAAATGAA
>OQVP01000011.1_pt1 | contig 54980 bp, 26 predicted proteins | sample 1691541 | NCBI WGS metagenome assembly OQVP01 (sample SAMN03418258, study PRJEB22391) | human gut metagenome | biome: human-gut; feature: organic feature; material: feces | host: Homo sapiens | place: Tanzania | collected 2013-01 | reverse complement strand
TCGAGGTATGTTCAGATATTTCGGAAAACCCGCTCAGCGAAGAGGAGGTTTTGTCTGCCGTAGAGCTTACAGATAAGAAATTAAGCTTTCCTAAGGAGCTGAGCGGCGGTCAGCAGCAGCGTGTATCTATTGCAAGAGCTGTAGTAAAAAATCCTAAGCTTCTGCTCTGCGATGAACCTACAGGTGCTTTGGACTATGCTTCCGCAAAGGAAACACTGTCGCTCATACAGAGTGTTAACCGCAAATACCATACAACGATTATTATCATAACGCACAATCCTGCGATCGCAGATATGGCAGACACTGTTGTAACGATCCGCAGCGGTGAGATAACCCATATCCGGAAAAATGAAACTAAGGTTGACGCAGAAAGGATTGAGTGGTAATGGTTATCCGTAAAAAGCTTTTGCGCAACGGCTGGGCAAATAATCTGCGTTTTATCGGTTCTATAATGATAATTGCGGTATGTGTTTGCATGTATTCGTCCTTTGCCTCTTCAATGTGGTCATTGTTCTATAATCTGGATGAATACCGTGAAGCCAATAACCTGCATTCCTATATCCTTTCAACATACACCAAGCTCAATAACATGGATGAGATGGAGAAGAAATTCGATATCCAAATGGAGCAGAGGTGGATGGCAGAGGTAAAGGATGCCAACAAAAAAACTGTCAGGCTCTTGTCTGCCAACCGGGAGATCGATACCTACAGCGTAACGGCAGGTTCAGATCTCACTGACGAAAATACCATCCTTCTTGATGAGCTTTTTGCCGGAAGAAACGGCTATGATATAGGAAGCACGATCACTCTGGCAGGAACTGATTTTACGGTGAACGGCTATTTCACCGAGCCTGACCTTGTGCTTATCACCAACTCGGAAAAAAATATTACCGTAAATCACGAATTTTACGGTATCGGAGTCATTTCCAAGGAAAAGGCGGATACGATCCCTCAGATGACCTATGAATACCTTATCTGCTCTGACGGGGATCTTGATGCCGATGAATTCCTTAAGGAAGCATATATGAATGGCTGTTCGATCAAAAAATTTCTGCATGTTGACAGTGATAACAGAGCATCATATATTGACGGAGACCTTATGATCTATACAAAGGGCATGCAGGTCATCCCGTTCTTCTTCCTGATAGTTGCCAGCATTTCCGTTGCTATCATTCTCAATAAGCTTATGAAGGCTGAAACGCTTCAGATCGGAATACTGTATTCGCTCGGATATAAGCCGTTTGACCTGTTCAAGCACTATATCTCCTATGCGATAGTTATCTCACTGATGGGTTCTGTCCTCGGAATCGGATTGGGTATGCTGGTAGCGCCTTTCCTGAAGGCACTTGTTACCGACAGATACTCCGTTCCCGATTTCACGATACAGTTAAGCGTGAAGATCGTTGCGGTATCACTGATCGTACCCTTCCTGCTGCTTGTAAGCTTCAGCAGCGTATTCATTATGATAAAGCTCAACGAATCTCCGCTGTCGCTGCTGCGAAATTCAAGCGTTGCCAAGGGCAAGGGCGGTTTCCGCTCGCTTCATTTCGGCAAGATACCGTTTGTACATAAGTTCAGGATCAGAGAGATACTCCGAAATTTCCCCCGAATGGTCTTTCTTGTTTTCGGCGTGTGCATTTCCTCTGTAATGCTGCTTATGTTTGCGTCTATCCTAAGCTCATTGAACAAGGTAATGGAGGACAGCTTCTCGACGATCTTCCGTTATCAGTATATGTACTCCTTCCGTGATATGCAGACAGGTACGCCCGATGGCTACAGAACAAACCTGAATTACCTGCTGCTGGACGGCGACGAGGTTTCCGTAAACGGCATCGATGTCAATAACCCGCATATGTGCTTTGACGATACGGACGGCAATCCCGTGACATTTGAGAAAAACGGAATCACCATAAATCTTGCAAGACAGCATGATATTTCTGTCGGCGATACAATAACTCTTACCAACAGATATTCCGGCGAGACATGGGATCTGGAGATCGAATGCATTATAGTTTCATATGTTGAGGATTTCGTTTCAATGCCACTCGATGAATTCAACGAGACCTTCGGATATCCGGAGGATTCCTACGTTCTCTTAACAACGGACGAGGAGCAGGATATCGACGAGGAAATCCTCATATTCAAGAACAATGTTGATGACAGCTATGCAAGTATTGATGAAACAATGTTCCCCGTAAGATGCATGATGGTAATAATGATGGTAATGGCAGGCGTTGTATCCTTTGTCCTTCTCACCATTGTAATTTCCATTATTGTAGAGGATAACAAGTTCAGCATTGCTCTCATGAAGATATTCGGATATACCGAAAAGAGGATATCCCTTCTTCTTATTGATTTCAACAGGTATGTTGTCCTGCTTGCTTTCGGACTTTCAATACCTATGACTCTGGGCTGCTCGGACGGCGTTATCAGCTATCTGTCATCAATGATGAATATGTATATACCGGCTTACCTTGAGCCGCTTCACGCTGTGATAGGCTTTATCCTGCTTTACATCATTTATGCGGTAGTAAAGACGATCATGAAGAAGAGCATATTTGAGATCGACCAGACTGAGATACTTAAGGGCGGCGATTAAGAAGCTGCAAAGAGATCTCCGTAATTTTCCGATATGTGCTGTGCGGATCTTGCGGAATTGTTTTCCGTAAGATTCGTATTTGCAGCAATTCGGATGACTTTGAATTGCCCGATATGGCGGTACCGGCTGCGATGAGGCGATATAAGTCGTTTCATCGTTTTTTTTATTGTGACATTCTTTGTTTGGCATCAGCGGCTCGTGACACGAAAACAGAAAGGATATGCTGCGTAATGCAGTATTAACGGGAAGAAAACGGTGCTGTTGTATGATAAGAATGGAATGGTACAGAACCTCTTATATGAACATAATCAATTATGTGTATCTGATATATGACGACCTGAGCTTTGAAGCGGCGGTGATCGATCCCGCATGGGATATTTCGGAAATATATATGCGAATAGATACCCTCGGTCTCAGGCTCAAATATATTTTTCTGACGCATTCGCATTACGATCACTGCAACAAGGCAGACGATCTTCTTCAAAGATATCATGCCGAGATCCTGATCTCGGAGCAGGAAGCAAGGTATTACAATGTATCATGGGACAATTGTGTGAGATTTGGGGACAATGATACTGTAAAGCTCGGCAGCGAAATTGTAACATGCCTGCTGACGCCGGGACATACGGCAGGAAGCAGCTGCTTTCTTTGCGGGGGATATCTTTTTTCGGGAGATACAGTCTTTGTTGACGGCTGCGGTTATTGCCTGGGGGAGGGAGGCAATTCTGCCGAAATGTATGAAAGCATCCAAAAGCTTAAACGGCTTATAGGAAAAAAGGTTTTGGTTTATCCGGGGCATAGATTCAAACGCAGCATAGGGAAGGAGTTCAGCTATCTGCTTGAATATAATCTCTATTTTCAGTTTGACAGCGCAGAAAGCTTCTGCAGCTTCCGTGACAGGGAGGGACAGAAGGGGCTTTTTGACTTTACATGATCAAAAAAACGGACGGGCGGATCGCCGTGCAAATAAATACAGGGGGAGTAATAAAATGAAAGCTTATGTTTTTCCCGGACAGGGATCGCAGTCAGTTGGAATGGGAAAGGATCTGTTCGATAAATATCCTGAAATCGTTGAGGTCTCAAACAGAATACTCGGATACGATATCTGTGAACTCTGTCTTTACGATCCCGAAAACAAACTGAATTTTACAAGATATACGCAGCCTGCGCTTTATGTTGTAAACTATCTTTCATATCTTGAATATTCAAAGGAAAACGGCGAGCCTGATGCCGTTGCGGGACACAGCCTCGGCGAATTTGATGCTTTATGTGCGGCAGGGGTATTCAGCTTTGAGGTCGGTCTCAGGCTTATAAAGAAAAGAGCGGAGCTGATGAGCGGTGTTTCGGGCGGAGGCATGGCGGCAGTTATCGGTCTTGATGAAGCGGCTGTACGCAGGGTCATTGAAAACGGCAGGCACAGCGGCCTATATATCGCCAATATAAACACTGCATCGCAGATCGTTATATCGGGAAATACGGAAGCGATCGCTGAATGTGAGGCTGATTTCACTGAGATGGGTGCAAGGTATGTTGTGCTGAATGTCAGCGGACCGTTCCACAGCGGATATTTGCGCAGTTCGGGTGAACAGCTGAAGGAATTTGCATTTCAGTTCAGTTACTCTGCGCCGCGCATCGCTGTTATTTCAAACTACACGGCACGTCCTTATACCTTGGATTCGGTAATGGATAATATGATCTCGCAGATATATTCACCCGTCAGATGGGACGAATCGGTGCATTATATGCTACACTTTATGGGCTGTGACGAGATCGTTCAGACAGGCCCCGGACATGTGCTTACCGGCATGATACCGAAAATACGGACAGAGCCTGCAATGAAGTTTGAGAGTGAAAGGGCTGAGAGCAGCGGTATCCGCATCAAGCCCGAACAGCTTGGAAACAAGGATTTTATGAAGCGTTACGGCTTGAAATATGCTTATATAGGCGGCGCAATGTACAGGGGCATTTCATCTGTGGATATGGTCGAAAGCTTTGCAAAAGCAGGCTGTCTTTGCTTTTTCGGTGCGGGCGGATACAGGATAAACGATCTCAGAAGAGAACTTGAGGATCTTGTATCACGTATAAAAGACAGCGGTCCCTTCGGAATAAATGTGATCCATAATGCTGAAAAGGAAAAGGGTGAATATGATGCAGTGGAGCTTGCGCTTGAGTTCGGGATACACTGCATTGAAGCAGCCGCCTATATTGAGGTGAACGAGGCGCTTGCCAAATATAAGATACTCGGACTTCATTATGACAATAACGGAAGGGTCGTTTCCGATAACAGAATAATGGTCAAGCTTTCCCGTCCGGAGGTTGCCGAGAACTTTCTAAAGCCTATCCCGACAGAGCTTGTGGACAGACTGCTAAGCAAGGGCGAGATCACTCCCGCTCAGGCAGAGATGGCGGCTTATGTCCCTACAGCCGATGATATCACCGTTGAAGCGGATTCGGGCGGACATACCGACGGCGGAGTTGCGTTTGCGCTTTTCCCCGCAATTGCGTCACTCAGAACCAAAATGGAAAAACAGTACGGCTATAACGAGCATATCTTCGTGGGGGCGGCAGGCGGAATAGGCTCACCCGAAGCGGCGCTTGCCTGCTTTATGATGGGTGCTGATTATATCGTTACAGGCTCAATAAATCAATGCACCGTTGAGGCAGGCACCAGCGATGCGGTCAAGGATATCCTTCAGGGACTCGGTTTTCAGGATATGGATTATGCTCCTGCGGGAGATGCCTTCGGTTCGGGTGCAAAGGTGCAGGTAGTCAAAAGGGGACTTCTGTTTGCGCCCAGGGCAAATAAGCTGTATGATCTGTATCTTCATTACAATTCGATCGATGAAATAGATCCCAACGTCCGCCGCCAGCTTCAGGAAAAGTATTTCCATAAATCCTTTGAACAGATATATGAGGAATCCAAAAAGTATTATACCGAGGAGGAGCTGGCAAAGGCGGAGAAAAATCCCAAGGTCAAAATGCGCATAATATTCAAGGCATATTTCCCATATACAACACGTCTTGCCAAGGAGGGTATGCTTTCCGACAAGAGCAATTTCCAGATAAACTGCGGCCCTGCAATGGGAACATTTAATGAGCTTGTCAAGGAAACGCAGCTTGAAAGCTGGAAAAACAGAAGGTGCATGGATATTGCGATGTTTATAATGAACGGAGCTGCCGAGCTCCTCAGCAAAAGACTGAGTGAATTTGTGTGAGCGGGCTGCAATATATTTTGAAAGGAAAACGGCTGTATGAATATAGGAATAGAAAAAGTCAGGATATACGGGGGTTCATCTCAGATTTCCGTAATGGATATTTTTGAGGGAAGGAAGCTTAATGTCGATCGTTTTCCCAATCTGCTTCTTGAGAAAAAAGCGGTAGGCTTTCCGTTTGAGGATGCTGTGACTAATGGGGTAAACGCAGCTGTGGATCTTCTCAGCGAAATGACAGCAGCTGAACGCAGCAGGATAAAGACCTTCATTACAGCTTCCGAATCGTCTGTTGATTTTGGAAAATCACTCAGCACATTCCAGTATGAATTCCTTGATCTGCCTGACGACTGTCGTATGTTTGAGGTCAAGCAGGCTTGCTACAGCCTGACTGCAGGTCTGCAGACAGCGGTTGACCATATCCGCTGTTATCCCGATGAGAAGGTGCTTATTGTCGGAACGGATATTGCCCGAAGCAGTGCGGACGCTGCTTACGGCGAGCCTTCTCAGGGATGCGGTGCGATCGCAGTGCTGATGTCTGCGGATCCGACAGTCCTGACGGTCGATGTCGGCGCATACGGCAATCACGGCTTCGGAGTGTTTGATTCCTTCAGACCGAATTCTGAGGAGGAAATGGGCGATTCCGATCTTTCGCTTATGTCATATCTCGACTGCCTTGAAAAAAGCTACGGCAAATATAAGGAAAAGATCGATGCGGATATCAATAATACTGATTTTGCATATTTCATTTTCCATACACCGTTCGGGGGTCTTGTCAAGGGTGCGCACAGAAGGCTTGTAACATCTGAAAAGCGCCTGCCCAAAAAAGAAATAGATGAGGATTTCACAAAAAGAGTTTTGCCGTCGCTGACATTTAACAAACAGATAGGAAATCTTTACGGCTCTGCGGTATATGTGGCACTGTGCAGCCTTCTTTCGGCAGTTGATACGCTGACCTGCGAGAAGAGAATAGGAATTTTCTCATACGGTTCGGGCTGCTGTTCAGAGTTTTACAGCGGCGTGATAGACGGACGGTCATCCGAATATGTCAAGGGGCTGAATATTCAGGCTGATCTTGACCGCAGATATATGCTGAGCTTCGATGAATATGTAAAGCTTCTTGATGAAAACAGAAAAACAATTTTCGGGCTTCGCAGCTTTGAGAATCAATATAATGATTATATGGACATATTCAGCCGTGTTAACAGGGGCAAAAAAAGGCTGTATTTACAGAAGGCGGAGGATTACAAGCGCAGCTATGCATGGATATGATGCGGGTACAGTCTTGTAAAAAGCCTGATGATGCGGATCATTCGTTTCGCAGTTTTGAGTGATGTTCGTGATATCCTGCTGACAGGACTGCGAAAAACGGCATGCGTTCGGCTTTATATTAAAGTTTGGTTGGGGTGAGATTATGCAGAAAAGCGGAGTTGCGGTTGTAGGATTATCATGTCGTTTTCCCGGTGCGGACAATTGTGAACAGTTCTGGGATAATTTAATAAACGGAGTGGATTCTGTAAAAAAAATACCCGAAACAAGATGGAATGCCTCCGAAAAAACACCGCAGTCACAGTGGGTAGGTCTGGTCGATGATGTGGATTCGCTGGACTGCAGGCTGTTTAAAATATCTCCCGCAGATGCCGAGCTTATGGATCCTCAGCAAAAAATGCTGCTGCAGACCGTTTGGCACTGCATTGAGGATTCGGGCATACCGCTGCAGGAGCTGCAAAGCAAGAGAACGGCTGTGTACATCAGCTATTTTACAAGCGATCACCGCAATATCCTTGTCAGGGCGGAAACGAAGCCGTCGGCTGCGGCGATGCTCGGAAACTGTGACAGCTGTATTGCAAACCGTATTTCCTTCATTTTCAATTTTACGGGAGAAAGTCTTTCCGTCAATACTGCCTGTGCAGGCGGTCTTGTGGCGATACATCACGCAAAAAAGGCACTGCTTTCCGGCGAATGCGATTATGCGGTCGCAGGCGGAGTAAATCTGAATATTGATGTATGGAAATATGAATGTCTGGGTGAAGGACATATGCTGAGTGCTGACGGAAGATGCAAAGCATTTTCCATTGATGCAAACGGCTATGTTCCGGGCGACGGAGCTGCGGCATTGCTTCTCCAAAGACCCGATGATGCGTTATCGCAAAACAGGAGCATATACGGCGAAATAATCGGCAGCAGCGTGAATCACACAGGAAATTCGCACAGCATCACCGCTCCGAAAATAGAACGGCAGTGCGATGTGATAATGGGTGCGCTTGACAATGCGGGGATAAGCCCTGAGAAGCTGACCTATCTTGAGGCGCACGGCACAGGGACCTCACTCGGCGATCCTATCGAGGTAGAGGCGCTCAGAAAGGCGTTTTCGCATTATACCGACCGTCTGCAGTTCTGCGGGCTGGGTTCTGTCAAGGCGAATATCGGTCATCTTGAAGCAGCCGCAGGTCTTGCGGGATTGATAAAGGTGCTCATGATGTTTCGCTACAGAATGATACCGCCTTCAATAAATATCAGCGAAACAAATCCGATCATAAATTTTGAAGAAACGCCGTTTGTTATCTATGATTCTCCCGCACCTATCAGGGAAAACGGGGAAATATATGCGGGAATAAGCTCATTTGGATTCAGCGGAAGCAATGCGCATATTATAGTCAAAAGCAGTTCGCAGAGTATGCGCGGATCGGCAGCGGCGGCTGATGAATTTATGCTGTCGGCAAGAAGCAGAGAAGCACTGACAGGGCTTATTGACGCATGGAAGAGCTTTGCGGACAGCTCTGCGGCTGCGGAATATTCATTTTCCGATATATGCAGAACGCTGCAGTGTTCAAGAAATCAATTCAGATACCGTTTTTTTGCAAAGGCAGCCTCTCTCTCGGAGCTTAAAAATGCGTTATATGCGGGGAAAATATCCGATGTGCAGCAGGACGGCTTTGATGTGGATATTTGCATCCCGAAATTTAAAGGCTATCGGGATATAGACAGGCTGTTTACTCCGTTCCCGTTTCTGGATGAAGAATGCACGGATATTTTCAAAGCCTGCTTTGGCAGCAAATATTCGGACAGCCTGAATGATTTCAGATCGGCTGTATGGAACGAAAAGCAGTTGAAAGTGTGGAACATGGTGAGCGGACTGCTTCTGACGGCTGCTTTGAAAAAAAGCGGCATCAGGATCGATCGTTTCCGCAATACCGACAGCGATCCGACGCTTTGCCTTGCAGCTGCAGGCTTTTATTCTCCTGAACAGGCTGTGCTTAAGGCGTTATGCAGTGACGGAAATATTGAAAGCGGCAGAGTGACAGCTGAGGCGGAATTCGGCAATACGATGCTGTATCCGTATATGCTTATTGATGAAGGATCGGCAGAAGAGCTTTGCAATGAAATTATTTCGGCTTTTGCAAACGCAGAGCCGTACACAGTATCAAAGATAAATGCTTTTCTGGACAAATGCCGCAAATTATATCCTCACCAGTTTACGTTGAAAAAGCTGTTGGATCAATGGTTCGGCGATCTCAGATCAAACGGCTTTGAGACAGATCTTCAGTCAGATCATTCAGAGACGGATCCAAAGGGCATGTTCTGTTTGTTCCTTGCATGTGTTGATTCCATGATCGCTGTGTATAAAAAATGGGGACTGGATTTTTCGGAAAGATTCGATGATCCGAAAATAGATGCTTTTGTATCCATTCTTCGCAGCAGATCGTTAAGCAGACAGGAGCTTCTACGCTGTTTTGTTATGTGCAGATATTCGGGGATCGAAATGCATATTTTCAATACAGACGGGCTCACGGAGGTCTTGAAAAAATACTGCCGTATTCCTTGTGAACGTACATCGGAATTTACAGCTGTGCCGAGAAAACAGGAAAGCTTGTATTTTGATCCGGACATAACTGCATATGACAGCCTTATGAATGTCTTATGTGAAGCATGGAACAGGGGCAGTGCTGTAGAATGGCACACTCTTTTTAAGGGTGCGGATTACAGGACATGTCATCTGCCGGTGTATGAATTTGACGGAGGTTCACGCACATCGAAGCCTAACATATCCGAAAATAATGATAATGCGCTGCCGCCCAACGAAGCCATAAGCATGCACCGAATGCTTTCCGATCATATAATAAGCGGAAATGCTGTTCTTCCCGCAGCGTTTTATCCTGCATATATTATGGGTTCGGATAAAAGATCGGTCGGGCTGTCAAATCTGGCTTTTCTAAAAATGTTTTCTCTCAGTGATCCCGTAAAGCTGAATATTAAAATAAAAAGCAGCCATACGGAAAAAAATAAATTTGAATTTATTTCCGAAGAAAATGAGCTTTATGCTATTGCGGAGGAAGCGGAGAACAGCCCCCTGAATGAAAAGAAAGCAGTCTGCCCCTCCGATCCTGCCGAGAGTGTTATGGACGGAGCGGAGCATTATCGTATAATGCACAGCATGGGTTACGGCTACGGCAGTTCCTTCAGGATGATAAAAAGCCTTGCGTTCCGAAAGGGTTCTGTTTTTGCCGAATTCGGCAATATTTCGGAAAACAGCTTTGACGGTTCGGTTGCGGTAATTGACGGGGTACTGCAGGCCGCAATAATGCTTGGTCTGAGGAGCGGAGGCTTCAATGAAACGGTTCTTCCTTACAGGATCGGAAAAGCATTTCTGACTGACAGAATATCACGCTCAACAGCAGTGCTTATCACAGAAAGCGGCAATGGAACGTTTGATGCTTCGGTTTTTGAAAACGGTTCGGTAACTGCCGAGCTTTGTGGGATACGGTTTGGCAGGAGCAGGCAGGTCAGGCTGTATCGTCCTGTATGGCTGAAATCAGATGCGGGGGATCCGATCTTTCCCGATGCCGTATTTGCCGATGATCTTTCTGCCGGACTGCTGCGGAGAAGCGGCATAAACGCTGCGGATCTGTCGGAAATATCAAGAGAAGCATTATCCGCCGAAAATATTCGGATAGTGATCTCGGCGAACAAGCGTCCGCCGTGCGAGGTCATGGAAAAAATTCTGACAGCTTTGAAAAATGCAGACCGCAGGCAGAAAAATAAGCACTGCATCTGCTTTGATTTTCTTTCATGCAGTGCGGAAGAATGTGAGGCATACGGCGCAGCGGTGCGCTCGGCTGAGGCGGAACTGTCAAGGTATAGATTCATATCGAGATACCATTCTCTGTGTGAAGATGAAAGGGTGCTTGCAGATGAGCTTCGGTCATTCTGTGCCGATATCCCGTCACATTCGTGTTCGGAACAGATATTTAAGGACGGTCAGCTGTATATAAGAGCCGTTTCCGACTGCGGATACGGCACGGAGAAAATACTTCGTCAGGGCGGCTGCTATGTTATTACGGGCGGTCTTGGCGGTATAGGAAGGAAGCTTGCGGAATATCTGGCGTATTCCTATAAGGCAAAGCTGATCCTGATCGGCAGACGTTCGCTTGACGTGAAAACGTCCGAATGGCTTTCTGCGCTTGATGAAGGTGCATTATCGGCAGAGTATATTGTCTGTGACGTTTCCGATGCCGATGATATGGACAGGCTCATCAAAGCTGTCCCCAAGGCTGATGGTATTTTCCATTGTGCGGGGATCATAGATGACTGTCTGATAGAGAATAAAACGATCGAATCCGTTAAGAGGGTTCTGGCTCCCAAGGTTTACGGAACACAGAACCTTTACAAGCTTGCACAGGAAAGCGGTTCGGGTTTCCTGATGCTGTTTTCCTCAGTAGTTTCTGCATGGGGAAATTACGGACAGTGCGATTATGCAATGGCGAACCGTTATATGGATACATTTGCTGCCGCCAATAATTCCGACAGACTTCGTGTCGTTTCGGTCAACTGGCCCTTATGGTCCGACGGCGGCATGACGATCGGTGCTGAATATGCCGAACAGATGGAGAGGGCATACGGAATATCCGAGATCAGCTCGGCTCAGGCATTTTCCGTGCTCAACGGGATACTGTCAAGCCCGTATGAATGTGTGATGGCAGCCCTGCCTTCCGACAGATTCGTTACGGGAAAATTCTGCGGGGAACATATAAGCGAAAACGAATATAGGATGGAAATAAACAAAATGAACTCAAAAAGAACAATTGACAGCAGTTATATTGCCGACGTTATCGTGGAGACTGCTGCACAGATACTTAAAATTCAGAAGAGCGAGATCAGTTCTGATGAGTCGATGGCTGATTACGGCTTTGAGTCAGTTACTATATCGGAATTCAGCAACCGTCTTAGCAGCAAACTGAATATTGCGCTTACACCTACAGCGTTTTTTGAAAACGATACATTCTGCGATCTGGCTGAAAGTATCATCACCGACTATGCCGATGTACTGGAGATCCCTCATGCAGCTGTTAAGGAACCGACTGTTCGTGATACGGCAAAGCATGACACCGACGTGCAGGTATCTCAGGCTCCCGTTCATCATGCTGAGGTCACATTACAGCAGAATGAGATGAATAAAAACCTCGGCTGCCATAATGAAGATGCTGCCATAATCGGATTGTCATGCAGATTCCCGATGGCTGATAATGTCAGCGAATTTTATGATAATCTGCTGAACGGCAGAGATTGTATAAGCTCTGTCCCGAAGGAAAGATGGGATACGGAAGCTTTCAGGGACGGCAGCAGCACATCCGAATACAAAACCGAGATCACAAGAGCGGGAATGTGCAGCGGATTTGATATGTTTGATCCTGCCTTCTGGAATATATCCAAAAAGGAAGCCTGCGAAATGGATCCTCAGCAGCGCATTGTACTTGATGAGGTCATAAAGGCAGCTGAGGATGCGGGCTGTCAGCTGTCTGAGCTTTCCAAGCAGGAGACGGGTGTTTTTGTTGCTGCAACCACCGCAGATTATTCATATCTGACAGCAAGAAACCGCAGCAGGATAAGTGCAAAAAGCATGCTGAATACTTTCCATTGCATCATTGCAAACAGGATATCCTACATATTCGATTTTAAGGGTCCGAGTGAGGCTGTAGATGCAGCATGCGCAGGTTCTCTTGTTGCACTTCATCGTGCTGTTCAGGCGCTGAAAAACAACGAGTGCAGCTATGCTTTTGTAATAGGGGTTAATGTTTTTGCGGCGGCGGATACATTTATATCCTTTGACAAGAGCGGCATGCTTTCCCGCAGCTTCCGTTCAAATACGTTTGATGCGGCAGCCGATGGATATGCAAGAGGAGAGGGCGTGGGCGTTATCCTGCTTACTCTCAGTGACAGGGCAGCTGCGGCGGGCAATGTTTATGCCTACATTAAGGGTACAGCTGTCGGACACTGCGGAAGGACCTCCGGGATAACCGTTCCCGATCCGAATGAGCAGGCTAAGGTGATATACCGTGCATGGAAACAGGCAGGTGTCTCCCCCGATAAAATATCGATGATAGAAACACACGGCACAGGAACGCCGCTGGGAGATCCCATTGAGGTAAGGGGACTTGCCAAGGCATTCCGATCGCTCGCTGAAGATCATGGAACAGAGCTTCGGGGCGGCAGCTGCGGTCTGGGTGCTGTCAAGGCTGATATCGGTCATCTTGAAGCAGCTTCAGGCATAGCGGGTATCATTAAAATATGCTGCCAGATGAAACACAGAAAGCTTTTGAGCGTAAATCATTTTAAAAAGCTTAACCCGTATATAAGCTTTGAAAAAACGCCGTTTTATGTTATCTCAGAGAACAAGGAATGGTCAGCCCCTGTCATGTATGCAGGTGTAAGCTCCTTTGGATTCGGAGGGGTAAATGCTCATGCAGCCCTCGCTTCCGCTGAAAAAAAGCGTGCTTCGGAGGAGTTCGGCGAGAATGAGATGCTCTTTGTTTATTCGGCTAAAAACGAAACCGATCTGACAGAGCTTATCAATGCGCAGCTTCCTGTTGTGGGTGCGCTTGCATCAAGGGAACAGCTGCAGGCGTATTCATATAATCTCAAGCTTCATAAGCAGGCATATAACATCAGGGCAGCTGTCACGGCTGACAGCATCGATTCGCTTTATGAGCGGATAAAGGGCTTTGCTTCAGGTCAAAGAGACGGATGGACGACAGGCAATGCCGAACATTCCGTACTTAAGGATTTTATGGACTGCAGCGACGGATACAGGATAATTGAAGAGGACATTATCAACCGCAGACAGCAAAGGCTTGCATGTGCATGGGTAAACGGCTTGGCGATCGACTGGAGAAAATATTATTCGGGATGCGTTTTTGAACGGATCGATCTTCCTGATTATCCTCATAAATACATCCGCTGCTGGATGGACGATATACCCGTTCAAATGGCGGCAGACAGCAAAAACCGATCTGTCCGCATCAACAGGACGATCGTGCTGAACGGAAGCGACCGCTGTTTTTCCGATCATGTCGTTGGGGGCAGAATGGTAGTTCCGGCTGCATTTTACGTTGATGCTGTTATTGCAATGATAAGGGATGAGGAACCGTCACTGCACATCAGGCTGGAAAAGGTCATATTCCGCAATATGTGCTTTGCTGATAAGAATGAGTTTGCTCTTTGCTGTAATGCGGAGCTTACGGAAGGAAAGGGCAGCTTTACCGTTTCGTCCGATAACGGTACTGTTATGTGCAGCGGAAATATTGCGGTCAGCGAAAGGCTTTCCTCGGATATCCCCTGTTATATCTCCGATACCTTCGGAAGAAAAATAGATACAGATGAGCTTTATGACATTTTTTCGGGAAATGGGATCGATTATCTTGAGGCATACCGACGGATCGGTTCTGTCTCGGCAAATGCCGACTCGTCTTTCCAGACTATAACCGAGACGCATATTTCAGGTGACGGATTCAGCGGATCGGCTGAGATCACGGCAATAGATGCAGGTATGCAGGCGGCACTTTATCTTAACGATTCCGAGGGCTGCTGTGTTCCGTTTTCTATGGACGGAGCTGAGATATTCGCATCTCCCGCTGAGATCGCATCAAGCGTTGTTAAAAGGACAGCCGACGGAAGGTTTGACATTTATTTTTATGACCGGAACGGAGCAGCTGTATGCCTTATAAGCGGTATGCGTCTTCAGAGAACAGAGCTGAACGAATATAAGCTCCTCAGACCTGTTTGGAAAAGCTATGACGGGGTTCTGAGCAGCAATGCCGCTGTTGACGGAGCTGTTTGCTTTATCGTTCCGTCAGAGCTTGGAGGAATGGCGTCAGAAATACGCATGGCAATGCCGTCAGCTGAAGTGATCGGATACAATTCCGCTGACTGCGGGGCGCTTTCGGTCAAATACAAGACGATATTCTTTGTCGGCGTTGATGCCGAGCTTGCCGAAGGAAACTTTGAAAACGGACAGCATCTGATCTTCGATTATTTCAGGCTGTTCAGGAAGCTTTTTGCCGAAAACAATGCTCTGTCGGCAGATAAGGTCTATCTTATGCTTGAAAAAAGAGATGAGCTGAATTCCGTGAATGCTGCTCTGAAGGGATTCTTTCTTTCAGTTTCAAAGGAATATCCTGCTGTTTCCATGGCAGTGTTTGAGCTTGAGGGCGGGGCTGTTCGGGAAAATATCCTTTGCATGAACAGGCTGATAAATTCTCATCCTCACGGCAAAAATGTTTTCACTGTTTCCGATGGCAGACCTGAAATACAGCTCCTTGAGGAAATCACCTGTCCTTCAGCCGATGGCTTTGAGTGGGCAGCCGACAAGACTATCGTTATTGCAGGCTGCGGCGGCATCGGAGTGCTTACTGCTCAGATGCTTTCGGAAAAATACAGGGCGAATGTTATCCTCCTCGGAAGACGTCCGTCATATAACGGGACTCTTCCCGATGAGCGGGTCTCGTACATGTCGTGCGATATTACCGACAAAGCGGCAGTCAGCCGTGTTTTCAGTGACATCACTTCCGAATACGGACATATTGAAGCGGTTATTCATGCGGCAATGGTTCTGAATGATTCCGCTCTCAGCAATATGACAGATAAAATGTTTTCCGATACGCTTTGCCCCAAAACCTATGGAATAAGGAATCTGTTTGATGTATGCGAAGATAACGGCATACGCCGAATGATAATATTCTCGTCCGCACAATCCTATCTTAACTATGCGGGACAGAGCAATTATTCCGCCGCAAGCACGTTTATCGATTCCTATTCTGCGGAAAGAGGAAGGGAAAGCGGCATATCTGTCAAGGTCATCAACTGGGGCTTATGGGGTGCGGTTGGAGCAGTTTCGGATAATTATCATCAGAAACGAATGCAGTCAAAGGGGCTTCGTCCCTTTATGAAGGAGGACGGGCTTGCGGCAATGAATGCTGCAATGGCTGCGGAGCCTGCTGCGGTCACAGCTGTTAAAATAAATTCCGAGGATATATGCAGGGTATTCAACAGCTACGGCTTTGATAATATCGAGGACGCCGTTCCGACTGCGGCTTCGGAGCTGGAGGGCTATCTCAACAAGCATATAATTGCTCCTGACCGAATTGCTGCTATCACTTCCTGCAAGCAGGAGCTTGAGCGCATGTCGGCGGATTATGCTGCCGAAGCGGTTGCAAGGCTTGACAGGGAAAAAATGGCGGCTGCGGACAAAAAGTATCCGATGCTCATGCATGAGCTGAAAAAGCTGTATTCAAAAAGTACGGGAAGCTTTGACGGACATTCATCGGAAAGTCTCGGAAGATATTCGGAGCTTCTCAGGCTTATCAGAAATGAATATGCCGATATTCTGTCCTCGGAGCTCAATGCAGTCTCGGTTCTGTTCGGAACCAAATGCAAGGACGCTGTTTCCGATATTTACAAAAACAATATTATTTCCGATTACTATAATAAGATCGTTACAGGCGTTCTGCAATATTCCATGGTGCATAAGCTCAGGGATAACGGCGGAAAATGTCTGCGTATCCTCGAAATCGGAGGGGGAACGGGCGGCACGACAGATTGTGTTCTTTCAGGCATCAGACCGCTGATGAACAAGTGGAGCTATTGCTTTACGGATGTATCAAAATCATTCCTCGTTTCCGCATCGGAACGATATAAACAGTACAGCGGAATGGAATATGAGCTGCTGGATATAAGCGAGCCTCTTGAAAAGCAGGGCTTTGGAGATAAGCAATATGATTACATTATTGCGACTAATGTTATGCATGCGGTTGCTGATATAGACAGCGCTCTTGAAAATGCATGCAGACTGCTTTCCGATGACGGAATGCTTATCCTTAATGAGCTTACCGAAAAAAATGCCTTTTACACGGTAATATTCGGACTGCTTGACGGCTGGTGGCTAAATGCCGCAGATCCGAGAAGGATAGAAGGCTCACCTCTGTTCAGCGTTGAAGGCTGGAAAAAGCTTCTTGCGTCAAGGGGCTTTGAAAATATAAGCTCCTTCGGTGACGGAAACGGCAGTGTTTCAAACGGTCAGAATGTAATTGTCTGCAAAAAGAAGGTCGTTTCGGACGCCGGGACGGAAAAAAATGACACGGATATCCGCAGGAAGATACTTGACATTTTATCGGAATGCCTTGGAGAGCCTGTCAAAAAAACCGATGAATCATTTGAAAATATAGGCGTTGATTCCATTATTTCAATAGAATTTACCGAAAAGGTGAATAAGGCGCTGCAAATCAAATGCAAGGCAACAGATGTATTCAACTATGTGTCGCCTGAGGGATTTATTAACTATTGCAGCAGGCTTTCAAAAGGAGGGCATGGGTAAGCATGGCAATGAATAACGGAATGCTTGATCAGCTGCTGGATCCCGGTTTATCCGATGATGAGCTGTTTGCCATATTTGACGGCGGAAATGCATCGGAAGGCGGAGCGGCGGAGGCTGACAGCCGTGATGATGTTGCGATCATAGGTATGTCCGGAATTTTCCCGGACGCCGATGATCTGAATGAATTCTGGGATAATCTTAAAAACGGCAGAAAATCCATTCGCACAATTACCCGATGGAAGGAGAAGGATTTCTTTTCGGCAAATAAGGATGCCGAGGATAAAAGCTATTCAAAATGGGGAGCCTTGATGGATAACATTATGGGCTTCGATCCCGAATTTTTTCACATCAATCCTTCGGAAGCCGAGGCAATGGATCCGCAGCAGAGAAAGGCTCTTATGGAGTCATGGCACGCTTTTGAGGATGCGGGATATACGGGAGAAAGACTTAGCGGATCAAAGTGCGGAATATATATCGGCATAGCCGATAACAGCTACGATTCCGTAATGAGCAAAAGCCATATGACCGCATACAGATGCATGGGCAATAATGATGCTGTCTTATCGGGAAGGCTTGCATATTACTATAACACCAAAGGACCTGCAATTACCGTGAATACCGCTTGCTCATCATCATTGGCGGCTTTCCACATTGCGTATAACAGTCTGCGTGCGAATGAAAATGAAATGGCTCTTGTGGGAGGAGTGAATCTGTATTCCGCTCCCGATATGTACGTTATGACAAGCAAATGCGGCATGCTTTCGGAGACAGGCGAATGCAGGGCGTTTGACGAAAAAGCCAATGGCTTCGTTCCCGGAGAAGGCGTTGTGTTTGTTGTTATGAAAAGGCTTTCCGATGCAGTCAGGGACGGCGACAGGATACATGCCGTCATAAAGGGTTCGGCTCTTAATCAGGACGGAAGAACCAATGGCATAACCTCGCCCAACGCTATCAGTCAGTATGAGCTGCAGAAAACTGTTTTTGATGCTTTCGGGATCGATCCCCGTTCTATCGGATATGTTGAAGCTCATGGTACAGGCACAAAGCTGGGCGATCCGATCGAAATGGAGGCGCTTACAAACAGCTTTTCTGAATACACCTCCGACAGCGGCTTCTGCGCAGTAGGTTCAGTCAAAACAAATGTCGGACATACCGTGGCAGCGGCAGGTCTGACAGGCGTTATCAAGGCTGTTCTGATGCTGAGACATAAAAAGCTTGTTCCGTCGCTTGGGTTTGAAAAGCTTAATCCATATATTGAGCTGTCAGGTTCGCCGTTTTATATCAATACGGAATATAAAAACTGGATCGTGGAAAACGGACACAGCAGGAGGGCAATGGTAAGCTCATTTGGCTTCAGCGGAACCAATGCCTGTGCTGTGCTTGAAGAGTATAACGATGAAAAGCCTGTTTTATCGGATGATCTGACTGTTATTGTATCCGCAGAAACGATAAGCTCACTGAAAGCCTTGGCGTCAAAATATTCCGGGATAATTTCGGAAAATACTGATTTAGCTGCTTTTGCCCTTACCTCCCGCCGCCGAAATATCTTTTCGTATACGGCAGAGATAAAGGCAGGCAGCAGCAGTGAATTAAAAAAGCGTCTGGCTGAGCTGGCACAGGCTGATGATGTTTATCTGAGATCCATGCTTCTGAAAAAGGATTCAGTCCGCAGTGACAGAAGCTCCGGGATATGCATGGATCTTCCGGGATATTGTTTCCGATCCGAAAATTACTGGTACAGCGGAGGTTCTCCGGAGACGGGGAATGACAGACTGTCGTTCATCATAGAGTCGGCTGTTTCACGAAAATGCAGCAGCATTGAACGAACGGGAGATATATCATTTTGTCTTATCGATATCGGCGATGGATTTGCGGATTATCTGAAGAATAACGGCTATGCTCGGATCAGGAGCCTGAGCAGCGGTGAGGCTGCATCGGCAGAGCAGATAAACGAGGATATTATCATCATAAACAGCAAGCTTGATAACAGCTGTGAAGATGCCGCCGCTTCAGCGGAAAAGGTCAAAAAGCTTTTTATGACAGTCAGGGGACTGCTTAAAAATCACGGTTCGGTAAGTGCGAAGCTGGTTTTTGTTCACACAAACGCTCCCTTCGGAAGGGCGCCGTTTGCCGAGGCGTGTGATGGCTTGTGCAAGGCTGTTTCCGCTGAATATCCTATGATAAAATGCTGCAGTATATGTTTTGAGTCGAATGCATACAGAGATGACGATCATCGACGCATCGTCCGTGAGTGCTTCGGTGATTCTCAGGCAGTATGGTATGATAATTCGGGAAACAGGACAGTGCTTGAGTATAAGACAGTGCCTGTTGACCCCAATACGCCTTTTGAACTGAAAAAGGGCGGAAATTATCTGTTCACAGGCGGTATGGGCGGAGTCGGCAGGGCGCTGCTCAGGCAGCTTTGCCGCAGTCAGGAATGCAGCTTCTGGCTTCTCGGACGCAGACCTATGGACAGTAAAACAGAAGCCATTTTAAACGAATTCAGTGACGGAGGATGCACATTCCGTTATCTGAGCTGCGATGTTTCGGATCATGCTTCCCTTAAAACGGCGGCGGACAGTATCATTGCAGAATGCGGCAGGATCGATGGTATCTTCCATAGTGCGGGTGTTTTCCGCAACGGATTCATCATAAATAAATCCGAAAAGGATCTGGATGCGGTTTTTGCTTCAAAAATAATCGGAACCTGCAATCTCGAAAAATGCTTTGCGGACAGTGATCCCGACTTCTTTGTTATGTTTTCTTCAATAGCTTCCCTTATCGGCAAGGCAGGTCAGTCGGATTATGTATACGCAAACAGATTCATTGATTGCTTCCGCAAAAGCATGGGACGTTCCGGTGAGGCTTCGGGCAGAAAAACCAGGTATATATCCGTCAACTGGCCGTATTGGATAAACGGCGGAATGCAGCTTGATGAACAGGATATAGCGGAGCTGGAGGAAGAGTACGGGTTATCGCCGATGTCCGATGAGATCGGCATAGCTGCCCTTAACGGGATAATGGCGGGCAAATATGAAAATGCCGCTGTTGTATGGGGCAAAGGCGATGTCCTTCGCAGCAGGCTTGATCAGTCTGCTGCTGAAGATACATGCTCCGAGACAGGTATGGAAAACACTGAGGAAACGGTTCTGACTATTCTCCGCAGCATTACGGGAAAAACGGATATCACTTCGAATACCGAAATAGAGTCTCTGAATATTGATTCAATCGTTATTAACAGCTTTAACAGCAGGATATCAAAGTTCTGCAAAAATCTCTCCAAAACGATACTGTATGAATGCAGGAAGGTTTCCGATGTCTGCGGATATATTGATTCATTCGTATCGGGTTCGGATAAAAAAGAAAATACGGCAAAGGCTGAAAACAGACCGATCCATCGTTCGGGTGATGTTGCCGTTATCGGTATAGGGGGACTTTATCCCAAGGCTTGGAATGCAGATGAATTCTGGAATAATATTGTCGGCGGTGTAAACGCTGTAAGCGGATTTCCATACGACAGATGGGCATGGGAGCAGCGCAGTCTCGAAATATACGGTGACAGGATATACTGTCGGTCAGGCGGCTTTCTGTCGGATATAAATGCATTTGATGCAGCTGTATTCCGAATCTCCCCAAAGGAAGCGGAACGCATGGATCCGCAGGAACGCAAGCTCTTGGAAACTGTTTTCCAAGCATTGCTTGACAGCGGATATGGACGTGCTTCGCTTTCTAAGCTGAGGACAGGCGTTTTTGTAGGCTCTACCACCAACTCATATATCGATATTGCAGCGGAATTGTGGGCAGAAGGAAAATACTGTCCGGGAAGCTCGCAGCTGTGGTCCCTTGCCAACAGGATCTCCTATTATTACGATCTCTGCGGACCCAGTATCGGAATAGATACTGCATGCTCATCAGGCTTGTCCGCAATATATTATGCATATAAAAGCCTTTGCAGCGGTGAATGTGATGTTGCCGTTGCAGGCGGTGTTAACATATACGCTCATCCCGAAAAATACCTCATGCTTTGTGATAATCAGATGCTTTCAAAAACGGGAGTAAGCAGTCCGTTCGGTGCGAACGCAGATGGATTTGTTCCGGGTGAGGGAGCGGGAGCATTGATACTTAAGCCTCTTGAAGCCGCAGAAGCTGACGGAGACAAAATATACGGAGTAATAAGAGCGGCGGCAATTAATCACGGCGGACGCTCAAAGGGATATTTCGTGCCAAGCGTTGACAGTCAGGAAAAGGTCATCAATGAATGCCTGAAAGAGGCCGGTATCTCTGCGTGTGATGTTTCATTCATTGAGGCGCATGGCACGGGTACTTCTCTCGGAGATCCCATTGAGATAGCTGCTCTTAACAGAGTTTTCGGAAGAATGGACGGCAGAAAGAGATGCTGCTCTGTCGGCTCGGTAAAATCAAATATCGGACATCTGGAGGCAGCGGCAGGATTTGCTTCCGTAACCAAGGTGCTTATGATGCTCAGGCATAAGACCATACCGCCGACGCTCAACTGCGAGGTTCTTAACCCGAAAATGGATCTTGATAACACTGCCTTTGTTTTCCCACAGAAGGCATCGGACTGGATCGCGCCGAATGGAAAGCGCCGCATAGCAGGCGTAAGCTCCTTTGGTGCAGGCGGGGTAAATGTTCACATTCTCCTTGAAGAATACTGCGGCAGAAAAAATGCCGATGCAAAGAGCATTGACGGGGTATTTCCCATACCTGTTACGGCAATGACAAATGCAAAGCTGGCACAGCTTGCGGGACTTTTGCTGAAAAAGCTTGACATCTTGGAAAAGACGGCGGGTTTTGCCGATATTGTGTATACGCTGCAAAGAGCGTGTCAGGATCTTCCGAAGCGTGCAGTCATTTATGCGGGAAATATTGCGGAGCTAAGAAGCTGCCTTAATGAGCTTTCATCGGGCGGATGCAGCCGAAATGTTTTCGGACATACTGAAAAATGCACTGCTGCCGTATCGGAATGGCTCAGCGGCAGCGGGACGTTTGAATTTGGTTTATCATGCAGCGGACATATTGTCGATCTGCCAGAGTATCCCTTTGATGATCAGGAGTATTCAATGGCTTCACGTCTGAATGACAGAAGGATATCCAATATGCTTGATGAAAACCATTCTGTATTCGGGCGTCAGACATATCGTATCATCCAAACAGAAAAGCTTGGAAAATGCGTATTTAACGGTGCAAATGCAGTAAATTCAATAAGCTGCCTTGAAATTTTTCTCGAATTTTTTGCAAGATCATACGGCAGTGAAAGGGCATCTGTTGAAAAAATGGTTTGTGCTGCCCCATCGCTTCTGCCGATCGATCATGCAGATGTAAGCAGTGACGGAGACGGTAAGATAGGATACATTTACACAGTATGCCGAAAGAAGGCTCAGAAATCGGCAAGAGCCGTGTATACGGGGGATTCATGCGGATTTGTGCCTTTGCAGCCCGATGATAACGGCAACGGCATTGAGATCTCGGACAGCAGCTCGGTATTCAGCGGGATCTGCGTCTGCGGCGGCAGTTACTGCTTTAAGGCAAGGGACGGATACAGGCTCACAAGAATTTTACAGGACGCAGTCAGCGCAGCTGTTTCTGACGGCGGCACAGAGGATATCCAATTCACTGTATCCGCAGCCGAAAGGGCTTATCTTGATCGAAGCATTGATAAATTTGACGGTATATGCATTCGTGTAAGCGGCGGCGGTGAAAATAAGATCGTTGATGCTGCGGTATACGGTGCGGGCGGAAGGCTTGCCTTTGCTGCTGAAAAAATTGCCGTTGTCCTGCTTTGACAGTTACGTCGTTCGGGGAATGCACAGACGGCGTTTCCCCGAATGATCCAAAACAGAAAAAACCCATTAATGATGTTCGCAGGCATATTTCTGCATAGCCTGTGTTTGGAAGGTTTGTTATTATGAAAAATAAAAAGATCAAACTGTACAGCAATGAGCTGACTGCTTCGGATATTTCAGTCTCGGAGCATGAAGCTTATGATGTTATGCTTGCAGCCGGGTTCGATGAGCTCAGTGACAGCATTTTCCGAAGGGCCAATGCATGTGAAACGGTATGCTTTGATTCATTTGACGAAACTGTCGGATATGTTTTGAAAACGGATTTTAAGCGAATATACATTGCATCAAGGGTAAAAAAAAGTTTTGAAAGATCATCTGAAGATGAGCTGGCTGATATCCTCTGCAATGTGCAAAAATTTCTCAGCTGTTCCGACAGATCGGTAACGATCATTTTTGTCAGCTGCAATGAAAGCGGACGCATTTCGGCAGAAAGTCTTTTGGTCGGAACAGACAGGTCACTGAGAATGCTTTCCGACAAGATACGCATCAAGTATATGGTCTCCGATGAAAAGGATCCGCTGAAGCTTGCATACGATGTGATCCATGAATACGGTGAGGCTCTGTCATCGGAGGTTCATTACCGAAACCGCATCAGATATGTTAGGGCGCTGAAGGAGCTTGAAATATCGCACGGGAGGATCGGCAGCAGACCGCATGGCGGATCAATACTTATCAGCGGCGGAATGGGCGGACTTTCGGTCAAATGCGCCCGATATCTTCTCGAACACACGGACAACAGCATCATGCTTGTGGGCAGGAGCAGGCTGTCGGGTGAGCGGGTCAAACTGTACAGCTCTCTTTTCTCGCAGTATTCGGACAGGATAAGCTATGTGTCTGCCGATGTTTGTGAAAGGCGGCAGCTTGAGGAGATCTTTTCGTATATCACATCGAACGGTCTGAAACTCAGGGGTGTTATCCATGCGGCTGGCATCAATGACGGAAAGTTTTTTCATCAGAAAAGCAGAAATGATTTCATTATGACCGAAAGGGTCAAGATGACAGGCACTGCATTGCTTTCGGAATTTGCGGAAGGACAGGGAGCGGAGTTTTTCGCAGCATTTTCATCCTTGTCGGCATATGACGGAGATTTCGGTCAGGCGGATTATTCAGCAGCAAATCTGTATCTGGATCGGTTTGCGGAAAAGAGAAATTCTGTGCAGAACAGGTGCAGATATATAAGCATCGGCTGGCCGCTCTGGCGCAACGGCGGGATGCATCTTGCACCCGAAGCGGAAAAAAATTATCTGAAGCTTAACGGATATGATTATCTTGAGGACAGCGAAGGGGCAGAGATACTGCTTGAGCTGATCGAAAGTGACATGCACGGCTGTGTAACAGTCAAAAAATTCAAATCGGATCAAAATAGTTTGGAGGAAACATCTATGGCGGATAGGGATTTTATTGAGAAGAGGCTGGCAGCAATAATTGAAGAGATAACAGGAATTGCTCCCGATATGCTGGATATGGAGCTGGGCTTCGGCGAAATGGGGTTTGATTCAATAGGATTCAATTCGTTTTCCAAGCGAATAAATGAAACATTTGATACTCATGTGCTGCCTATTGATTTCTTTCAGTATGCTACTCCGAAAAAGTTTTCGGCATACCTGTCCGGCTGCGGAACATCGGAAAAGACTTCGGACGCTGTGATGAAAAAATCCGCAGCATTTGAAGAAAAAGCCGAACCACGCAGTGCCTTCACCTTTGCGGTATTTGATGATCCCGCAGACAGCAATGTCACGGCTGATGAGAATAAGACGGATATCAGGACCGAAACATTCACCCCGTCCGAAAAAACAGACTTTGAACCTATTGCAGTCATAGGCATGGCTGGTATTTTCCCCGATGCAGACAACACCGATGAATACTGGAATAACCTTATAGGCAGGAAGTGCAGCATCAGCGATATACCTGAGGAACGCTTGGGAAAAAACAAGGGCTTTGAAAAAAATGAGATAAACGGTTATCATATCAGAGCGGGCTTCCTGAAAAATATCGGAGGCTTTGACGCTGAATTTTTTAAGATGATACCCAAGGACTGTGAATATATGGATCCGCAGCAGCGGCTGTATATTGAAACTGTTTATTCTGCTCTGGAGGATGCGGGCTTTGTCATTCAGGGTGATTATGAACGTTCAGTCGGTGTTTTTACAGGCATACAGCATGCTGATTACAAGAAGCTGCTTCTCGAACGGAATATTTGCGACAGCACAGTGGCGCTTGGAAATGAGCCGTCAATGATAAGCAACCGCATATCGTTTATCTTTGATTTCAGCGGGCCGAGCGTTTCTGTAAATACTGCCTGCTCAAGCAGTCTGGCAGCAGTACATAATGCGGTCGTTTCGCTTCAGCGGCGGGAATGCCGTCTTGCTGTAGCGGGAGGAGTCAGCATATACAACTCACCCGATTCCTTCGGTATTGCAAACAAAATGGGTATTCTTTCGGATTACGGACAGTGCCGTGCATTTGATGACAGCGCAGCAGGCTATGTTAAGGGTGAGGGCGTCGGTGCGGTAGTGCTTAAACCTCTTTCGGAAGCTGTAAAGGATAATGATCACGTTTACTGTGTTATCAGGGGAAGCTTTATAAATCACGGCGGACACGCTCAGTCAGTCACTTCGCCTAATGAAGCGGCACAGACGGCTCTTCTCAGAAAGACCATGGATATCGCAGGAGTTACTCCCGATACGATAGCATTTGCCGAGCTTCACGGAACGGGTACCCATCTTGGCGATCCTGTTGAGGTATCGGCAATGAAAAAGGCATATGAAGGCGCTCCGATCGGTTCATGCTATATCGGCTCTGTAAAGAACAATATAGGTCATCTCGAACCCGCATCGGGTATTGCAGGCATGATAAAGAGCATTCTTTGCATTACTCACAGACAGGTGCCCGCAGTTGTAAATTTCAGCAGGGAGAATCATTATCTTGGTCTTGCAGCCTCCCCCTTTGTTATAAACACCGAAACTGTCCGTCTGACACGAAAAAGGAAAAACGGCGCAGAAATACCTCTCAGAGCTTCGGTAAGCTCGTTCGGCTTCGGAGGAACCAACTGCAACATTATCCTTGAGGAGCATATCGGAAACAGAAAAAGAAATTCGGTGCCGGATAAAAATATATTTGTATTATCTGCATTGAACAAGCAGCGTCTTGACATGCTTGCTGTGAAATTTATAAGCTTTCTGAAGGGGTACTCAGATCGCACGGAGGATGAAAAGAAAACGCTGCTTTGCGATATTTGCTACACCCTTCGGAGCAGGCGCAGACAGGACAGGCAGAGACTTGCGATCGTATGCGGAAGCTTTGATGGGCTTTTAAGTACACTAAGCCTGTACACAGAGGGCAAAACATCCGATAATATGTTTTACGGCAACTGCGATGACGAGAACAGCAGGTTCAGATCAATTTTTGATGATGAAGGTGCAGTGCAGTATCTTCTTTATCTGAAAAAGAGCGGAAATCTTAATAAGATAGCGGCTTGCTGGGTAATGGGCATGAATGTTGACTGGAACGAAGTCGGCGACAGCGGTACTGCTGTTTCACTTCCCACATCGCCGTTTATCCACAAGTATTATTGGTTTGACAGCTATAAACAGAATAATTCCAAAATGCTCCCGAATCCGAATGTCAGCTTCCATGTTGATGACGATAAGCCTGTAAGCCTTTACACAGTGGACGATAATATAGCGGTTCTCTCTCTCTGTGACCGCAAGCATAAAAATATGTTTTCGGAGGAACTCATCTCCCATCTGAAAAGCAGCTTTGATGCTGTCAGAAAAAATAAAAATATAAAGGTTCTTATTGTAACGGGATATGACAATATTTTCTGCATGGGAGGAAGCAAGGAGGAGCTGCTTGAGCTTCAGTCGGGAAAAAGCAATTTTGCAGATGCTTCCGTTATTTACAAGGGAATACTTGAGCTTGATATCCCTGTAATATCCGCAATGCAGGGAAGTGCTTTCGGCGGAGGACTTGCATTCGGATTGTACGGCGATATCGTTATAATGGCGGAAGAGGCTTTCTACAGCGCAAACTTTATGAAATACGGCTTTACTCCGGGACTTGGCTCAACATATATCCTTAAACAGAAGCTCGGCGAGAATCTTGCCAACTACATGATGTTCAGTGCCGATATCCTAACCGGCGGGGAGATCGCAATGAGAAATGCTCCCGTGATCGTCAGGAAGTCCGAAGAGGTCATATCAATGGCTGTTGATATGGCAAGAAAAATTGCAAAATCCGAGCTTAATGCACTGTCATTGCTGAAAAAAAGTGTCAGCGGCGAGCATATGTATATGCTTGACAGAGCTGTGGAAAACGAGCTTGAAATGCACAGTCAAACGATCGTCACGGTAGAGGCAAAGGAGCGGATCAATAAGTTTTTCGTTGATCCTGCCGCAGATAAAAATGACAGGGAAAATGTCAAAGCAAAGCCTGTTGTATTGACGCATCCGGCTGAGGATGTAAGTGTCAGTCACGGAGGAAAGATAAAGCTTTCGGGACTGAATGCTTCGCCCAAGAGTACACGATCCGAGCCTGACATTATGCCTGCTGCCGACAAGGGATCGCCTGCGGAGGACAGTCTCGGCAGTGTTGCGGAATATATCGCATACAGTATATCGGATATCCTGCATATAGATGTATCCGAAGTAAATATGGACAGTTCACTTACCGATAACGGCGTTGATTCCATATATAATATCGAATTTATCCGCCGGCTCAACAGACATTACGGTATTGATCTGGATGTAGTTGAGGTCTATGAGTACAGCACGCTTAATGAATTTGCTGCAAAGGTCAATGAAACGATCTCCAAGTCAAACTCGGTAACTGCCGTTAAAACAGAGATGCGGACAGCAGCTCCCGCTGAACAGGAGAAAACTCAGGCAGCTCCTGCCCCAAAGCCGTCATGCCGTGACAATACGGAGCATATTTCCGAGCTTATCGATATAGTCTGCGATGTTCTGCATATCGAGCCGTCGGCAGTAAGCATTGATGAAAGCTTTTCCGACTTAGGAATGGATTCCATAAACCTTATAGAATTCACAAGGCAGATAAACAAAAGCTTCGGGACAGCGATCGATGCTTCAGAGCTTTACGATGTCAACACAATATCCGCACTCAGCAGTATGATATTCGGCTTGAGGGAGAACAGCGGCTTATCGCAGGCTGCGGTCAAGGGCAGCACCGGCAATTTTACAGATGATGAGCTGCTTGCTATCCTGAGTTCTATTGATGCTGACAGCGATCTGGATAAAATTGATTCCATTCTGGGAGGTTTGAAATGAGCAGTTTGAAGATTGAACGAAAAGAACTATTAAAGATGATACAAAACCATGAGATATCTCCCGAAGACGGTCTGGCATTCCTGAAAAAATTTGATGCTTCATTTACCGATACGGATATAGCCATAGTCGGCATGTCCTGCCGGTGTGCAGATGCTCTTGATGATGACGAATTCTGGGATCATATCGAGAAAAAAAGCAGTCTGATGGAGAGAAAGAAAACCGAAAAGGGCGATGTTTACACATGCGGTCTTCCTGAAAAATATTGCTTCGATAACGAATTCTTTCATATTTCTCCCAAAGAAGCTATGCTTATGGATCCTCAGCAGAGAGTCTTTCTTGAAGAAAGCTGGAAGGCACTGGAAAATGCAGGCTATTCCGAGGATATGATGAAGGGAGCAAAATGCGGAGTTTTTGTTGGAGTAAGTCACGGTGATTACGAAAAGCAGGTTGATAAAAACGGCTATTGCTTTGCACCTGAGACTACAACAAGTCTGTCTGCTTCAGTGCTTGCGTCAAGGCTTTCGTATTACCTTGATCTGAACGGTCCCGCACTTGCTGTTGATACAGCATGCTCTTCGTCCGCCGTTGCGCTTCATTATGCTATTCACAGTATTCTTGCCGATGACTGTGATATGGCTGTTGTCGGAGGTGCGGCAATACTTACGTCCGATGAGCTTCTTATCAAGTCCGCCATAATAAGCATGACATCTCCAAACGGAAAATGTGCCGCTTTTGCGGATTCGGCGGACGGAACGGTTTTTGCTGACGGCGTAAATGCGATCGTTATCAAGCGTCTGAGTGATGCTGAGAAGAACGGCGATATGATACTCGGAGTAATTAAAGCAACGGCTGTTAACAGTAACGGAAAAACCAACGGTCTGACCGCTCCCAGCGCAAAATCGCAGTCGGCGCTCATAAGGGAGCTGTACCGCAGCAGGAACATTGATCCCTGTTCGGTAAGCTATATTGAAACACACGGAACAGGAACCCCTCTCGGCGATCCTATTGAATTCCGTTCTCTTAAGGAAATTTTCGATAATGACAAAAAGAAAAATTACTGCGCTCTCGGTTCATGCAAAAGCGTTATCGGACATACTATGGCTGCTTCGGGTATATTCAATGTTATATCCGTCATTCAGGCGCTGCAGCATGAGACTATCCCGCCGATCGCCAATTACGGCAGGACAAATCCAAGAATAGATTTGGAAAACAGTGCTTTTTATATTTCCGATACGGCGAAAAAATGGGAGAGCAGCACAAAAAGGCTTGCTGCTGTGGATTCCTTTGGATTCAGCGGGACAAATGCACATATTCTGATCGGTGAAGCGGATAAAAGGATCGGGCTTCCCGCAGTGCAGGATCGGTATTTTATTCCCGTATCCGCAAAAACAGAGGGATCATTAAAGGAAAATGTGAGCAGACTTGCCCGATATCTGACCGGTGCAGAGGACAGTATGCTGCCCGACATTGAATACACTCTGACTGCACGCAGAAATCATTTCCGGTGCAGGGCGTGTTTCATTGCTTCGGATATACGCTCACTGGTCTGCGCAATGAACAATTATCCCGAAGGACAGGCTGACGAGCCTTGCTCGGATGATGCAATGCTCGACAGCGTGCGCAGAAGGTTCCTTTCGGGAGACAGGATATCATATTCGGATTTTCGCAGCGAAAAAAATGTGCGCAATATTTTCCTTCCGTCCTATGCTTTTGAAAGAAATGAGTTCTGCGTCGGTGAAGCAGCATCCGATGAGCTGCAGAGGATAAGGGATTCTGTACATGCGGTAGAGGATTACTGCGTCAGACGGCTGACCGTTCTTGTGAATGAGCTTGGGTTATTTGAAGGCAGTGACAGGACCGAATTGGATGATTTCAGGAAAAGGATAGGTCTTATCCCGAAATATGACAGACTTTTCCACAGAATGCTCATGATACTGGATGAATATAAGGTCATTCGTTTGAGCAAGGCTTTCGCTGAAAAGCTTGAAGGCTTTGACGATATCATATCCGAATGCGGGGAAAAGAAGTTTTCAGCCTTATTTGCCGAGATCACCAAACGTTTCCCCGATACGGAGTGTCAGCTTACACTGGCGGATATGTGCTTTAAGTCGTATGCGGATATGCTTTGCGGCAGGATCGACAGCGTTCAGGTAATGTTCCCTGACGGTGACGTTTCCTATGTTGAGGCAATATATAAAAACAATGCAATAGCCGAATATTTCAACGGCAGGCTTGCCGATACGGTTGCTGAGGAACTGATCTCCTCCGGAAGAAAGCTCCGTATTCTTGAGATAGGTGCGGGAACAGGTTCCTCCACTGCTGCGGTCTTATGCAGAAGTGATATTACGGACAGGATAGAGGAATACTGCTTTACCGATATTTCCGCAAAATTTCTGAATTACGGAGAATCCGAATTCGGGAAGAAATATCCCTTTATGAAATTTGAGATCCTCAATATTGAAGATCAGCCCAAGGCTCCCTTTAAGAGTGGCAGCTTTGATATTATAATTGCCACCAATGTTCTTCATGCTACTCACAAAATAAAAAATACCCTGAAAAATTCTGCTTATCTCCTGGCTGACGGCGGAAAAATAATGATAAACGAGGTAGTCAGGTATAATTTATTTTCCGATCTCACTTTCGGTACATTGGACGGCTGGTGGATGTTTGACGATCCCGAAAACCGCATGGAGGGTACGCCTGTACTGTCTCCCGAAAAATGGTCGGCTGCTCTGACCGACTGCGGCTTTGATGATGTATGCTTCAAATGTGATGATGCATGCAACAGCTACGATATGAAGCAAAATGTTATTACGGCTGTCCGCAGGATCAAGGAGAAAAAGAAGGCAGGCAAAAAAGTAAATATTGTATCTGAGGTAACGGCTGTCATTGCCCAAAAGCTTATGATAGCTGCAGAAAAGATACAGCCTAAGCAGATGTTCCGTGACTACGGACTTGATTCTATCACTTCGGTAGATGTTGTCAATGAGCTCAACAGGAGGTTCGGAATATCTCTGAGAGCTACCGACATTTTTAAATATGCCAATGTTGAGACATTCAGTGAACATATATCTTCACTTTACAAAGAGCCTGAGGCAGACAGTGAAAGCGGATCCGCCGAACAGAATGCAGCCGATGCATCCGTATGTGACGATGCCGATGATAAAATTGCCGTTGTAGGCATCAGCGCACGTTATGCAGGCGTTAATGATCTGTCGGATTATTGGGAGGTTATCAAAAACGCCAAGGATAATGTAAAGGAAATAACCCGCTGGGAAAGCGACAGCTTTTTTGATCCGAACCCCGACAACAAATCCCGCAGCTACAGCAAGTGGTGCGGTATGATGGACAATATATTTGATTTTGACAATAAGTTCTTCGGGATAATCAACCGTGAGGCGGAGCTGATGGATCCCGAACACAGGATATTCCTTGAGGAAGCTTACCATGCCTTTGAGGACGCAGGCTATACACGGGAAATGCTTTCGGGTAAAAACTGCGGTGTTTACATAGGCTGCGGCGGAAGCTGTTATGACGATAATATCCGCAATGCGGGCAGAAATGACGATGCATATGTTTTCACGGGCAATATTCCTTCTGTTCTTCCTGCAAGGATCAGTTATTTCCTAAATTTGAGAGGTCCCGCAATTGCAGTTAATACAGCATGCTCATCGTCCTTGGTTGCGATCCATCTTGCTTTTCAGAGCATACTGAGCGGCGAGAACGATATTGCTCTTGCAGGCGGCATATCATTGCTGTCAAATCCTGATTTCTATATCCTTACCAGCCGTGGAAATATGCTGTCTCCGACAGGAAAGTGCTGGGCATTCGATTCACGGGCTGACGGCTTTGTTCCCGGTGAGGGAATCGGTCTGCTTGTGCTCAAGAAGCTGTCGCAGGCTCAGAAGGACGGAGATTATATTTACGGCATCATTAAGGGTTCGGGTATGAACCAGGACGGAAAGAGCAACGGCATCACAAGCCCTAACGCCGATGCTCAGACAGCCCTTGAAAAAGAGGTTTACAGCAAATACAATATCAATGTCAATGATATTGGCTATATTGAAGCGCACGGCACAGGAACAAAGCTCGGCGATCCTATTGAGATCGATGCACTCAATGATGCATTCACTTCAGCCACAGACCGAAAGGGATACTGTGCGCTGGGATCGGTCAAGTCCAATATAGGACATTCAATGGCGGCAGCGGGAGCGGCAGGCGTTATAAAATCGCTCATGGTGTTAAAGAAAAAGATCATTCCTCCGCTCTGCAATTTCAGTGTTCTGAATCCGTATCTTGATCTTGATGATTCGCCGTTCTATATCCCAAAGGAATCAAAAGAGTGGGAAACGGAAAATAATGCAAAGCGTTTGTCGGCAGTAAGCTCATTCGGCATCAGCGGTACAAATGTACATATGGTGTTGGAGGAGTATGAGGATGAGGTACACATCAGCAAAAACGAAAGCAGGCTTTTTGTCCTTTCAAGCGGAACGGCAAAGACACTTTCCGAATACAGCAGAAGGCTTGCCAAGTGGATCGGGGAAAATGAAGGCATTTCTCTTGATGATGCTGCCTATACTCTGGCTGTACGCAGGGATCATTATCCATGCAGAGCTGCGATTACCGCTTCGGACAGAGATACATTATTGGAAAAGCTTGCAAGGCTTGCAGAAGCCGACAGCGCAGGCGGATATTCGGATATCGATGCGGACGCTCCCGCTGAATTAAGAAAAGCGGCGGACAGCTTCCTCAATGACCGTCCTGTGGAATGGAGCGGGATCTGTTCGGGAAGAAATCTCCCGCTTCCCGGTTATGTTTTTGACAGAAGGACATTTACTGTCGATAAAGTGCCAAGCAGCGAATATGTTTTGTCGGAATGTGACTGGATACCTGCCGATGATGCATTAACGCCGTCCGACACGAGCGGAGATATCATGATAATATACAGCGGCAGTCAGAAGCAGCTGGCAGAGGAGCTGAAGTCCTCCATCGCCGACAGTTTTGTTCTGATGAACTGCATCGATGAAATAAGGGAGGATACTGCGGATCATGTATTGTCACTGATGGGCAGCAAGCCTGTGACAGTTGTGGATCTGTGTGATGTCAATAAAAATTCACCCTATGCCGACAGACTGAAGCTTATACAGAAAATGATCGTAAATAAAGGTCTTTGCGGTCTGCGTTACCTGCATATCACCTGCCGCCTTGAAAATTTCAGCATTGGAGGCAGCTGCAGCGTAAACGGCTCTGTGATGAGCAGCTTTGCAAAGACCTTGGGCGACGAATACAAGCGGATCAGCTCTGTTACCGCAGACTGCAATACGGATTCAGCCGTATGCGAATGTGCGGGAAGGCTTCTGAGATCATCATGGAAGTGCGGTTCTCTTTGCTTCCGAAACGGCAGATTTTATGAGGCTGCCGAAAAGCAAGTGAATTTGCCTTCTGCATCGGATAATGTTATTTCGGCAGGCATTGGCGGCACAGTGCTTATCACAGGGGCATTCGGCGGGATCGGACGCTTCCTTGTAAGAAAGCTTGCTCAGATCGGTTACAGAAGGTTTGCACTGTTCTGCAGAACGCCTGCGGCACAGCTGACAGGCGAGAAAAAAGCCCTTCTTGACTTCCTTGAAGCATGGGATCTGAAATACATGATATACTCCGGTTCCATCACGGACAGGGAAGCGCTGCATGATTTCACGGACAATGTAAAGCACCGTCTGGGCGAAATAACAGGAGTTATTCATCTTGCAGGAAACAGCGACAACAGTGAATTTGCATTCATAAAAAAGAATATTGACAAAATGGAGGACGTTTTTGAACCTAAGATCCGAGGAACAGAGCTTTTGTTTGATGCAGTTGATTCGCTGTCACTTAAATATTTTGTGATGTTTTCATCTGTTTCTGCCGTGTATTCAAAGCTTTCTGTCGGAATAAGCACCTATGCTGCTGCAAATGCTTATCTGAATTCATTTGCACAGAGCAAATTTACATCGGGCGATCACCGTGTCAGATCCATATGCTGGTCTGACTGGAATGTGAACGGCATAGGAAAGGCAGATACCCGTGTACTCTGGGATATGGGCTTCCGCCGTCTTGAACCGGATAAGGCTTTTGAACTTATGCTTTCGGCTATTTCGGTCGGAAACCTGCCTGTGATCATTGCAACAAGACGTATCGGTTTCAAGGCTGCTCCGCTTTCACGCAGAGAAGCGGCGGCTGATGTTAAAGTTTCCGTAAAGATGTCTGAAATACACAGCCTGAACGATCTGACAGCGGCAAAGAAGCTTCTGCTGGAGATTTTTGCCGAGGAGATGAAGATGTCCGCTGAAGAGATACCGCTTGACAAAACATTTACAGAGATCGGAATGGATTCAATAATTCTTTCGGAGATTATAAAATCGATCGAAAGAAAATGCGGCATAACTGTTGACCCGAACATAATGTTTGAGTATCAGACGATAGATCAGCTCTCCGTGAAAATTAACGAGCTTATCCCGACTGATATTACGGCGAATAAACAGGAAACCGCTCCGAACGGTCTTTCAAAAGCAGACTATCGTGATGCGATAGTTAAGGTGCTTGCAGAGGAACTGAGGATGGATGTCTCGGAGATCAGATTCGATGAATCCTTTGCTGAGATGGGAGTCGATTCAATAGTTCTTGCAGAGATCGTAAAGAATATGGAAAGATCCTTCAATACGGTGATCGATCCGAATATACTGCTTGAATATTCCAGCCCCGAAAAGCTTACCGATCATTTCTTCAACTTCCGAATGCCCATCAGCGGCACAGGGAAGGAGGCATCGGCTGCTTTCTGCGGTCCATCCGCAGCTGAGTATAAGACGGATGATCACGAGCCGCATACGGATTCCGATAACACCGTTTCCGGAAGGGTAGCCGTGATCGGAATTGCCTGCCATTTCCCCGGTGCATCCGATAAAGAAGAATTCTGGAAGAACCTTGTGGACGGTGTTGATTCGGTTACCGAGATACCCCCTGAAAGATGGAGCATAGACGAGTTCTATTCACCCGAAAATGCCAAGGGAAAAACCAACAGCAAATACGGCGGCTTTATCAAGGGGATCGAAGATTTTGATCCTGAGTATTTCGGCTTCAAAAAGGCTGACGGAGTAAAATTCGATCCGCTTATCAGACAATTTCTTGAGGTATCCGCTGAGGCGATAAATGATGCGGGATATACCAAGAAGGATATATGGGGAAAGAATGCGGCGGTCTATGCAGGCGCAAGAACAGGCGGATATACTGCTATGAGCGGCGATTTTGAAAAGAATACGATCCTCGGAACGGGACAGAATTTCATTGCAGCGCATGTTTCCCATGTGTTTAACCTGACGGGCGCAAGCATGACTGTCGATTCCGCCTGCTCTTCATCGCTGTCTGCTGTACATCTTGCATTCAACAGCCTTGTTTCAGGGGAGAGCGAGCTTGCTGTTGCTGGCGGAGTGGACATTCTTCTTAATGAAGAACCGTATCTTATCATGGGTTCGTGCGGTGCCCTTTCTCCCGACGGCAAATGCAAGACCTTCGATGTCAGCGCAAACGGCTTTGTTCCGGGCGAGGGCTGCGGTGCGGTCATTCTCAAACGGTATGAGGATGCTGTAAGCGACGGTGACCATATTTATGCTGTTATCGAAGCGTCGGCAATAAACAATGACGGAAATACGATGGGAGTGACAACGCCGAATCCTGAGGCACAGAAAAAGGTCATCTGCAATGCAATAGAAAAGAGCGGCATAGACCCTCGGAATATCGCATATATAGAAGCTCACGGAACAGGCACGCTGATAGGCGATCCCATAGAACTGAAATCCCTGACAAATGTATTCAGCCAATATACCGACAAAAAGCAGTACTGTGCAGTTGGAAGCGTTAAGACAAATATCGGTCATCTGCTCAGTGCATCGGGTATCGCAAGCTTTATCAAATGCTGTCTCATTGCAGAAAACAAGTATATCCCGAAAACGCTGAACTGCGTAAATGTCAACCCCCGCTTCAACTTTGAAAGCTCGCCCTTCTATCCTGAGCTTGAGGGAGAGGCATACAGCGGCGGAAAAATGACAGTAGGCGTAAGCTCCTTTGGCTTCGGAGGCACTAATGTCCATCAGCTGATAAGCTCCTGTGAAAACAGCGTGCCGAGAAAAAATCTTCCTCCGATAGTTTTTAATCGGGAGAGATATTGGAACGACGATTACAAAAGCAGATATGCATCAGCTAAGGCAAACAAAGAGCCGTCACTGTTTCATTTAGAGCCTGAGATACAGGCAGACAGCGCAGAAGAGACCCATGGCTTGTTTACAATAGAATTATCCGAGGGGTGAAAATATTTAATGATCAGAAAAACTTATAAGACCCGTATAGATAAGAATATCTTTACTATTCGGGATCATGTGGTGCAGAAGATCAATATTCTGCCCGGCGTAACTTTTTTTGAATTGATCCTTGGCGTGCTTAAACAGGAGGGTATATACAGCGGCAGGATCAGTTTTGAAAATGTATCCTTTAAAAAGACCCTTTCGCTGAATGATGATCGGGCTGCGGAAGTAAAAATCCAATGCGATCATGATGATGCCGGCAATGGAGAGGTGCATATTTTCAGCAGGCTTGACAATGAACCTCAATTTTCCGAAAACTTCAGCTGCAGCTTTACGGATTGTCCTTCCTCAGACAAGGCAATAGATATTGACAGCCTGATGAGAGGAGCGGCTGTTAAGGATATTGACGCTGTTTACAGTCTTGCAAGAAATGTTGACATCATGCATACGGGACTTATGAAGCCCAAAGGAAAGCTGTATGAGGCTGACGGATATGTTATGACGGAAATGTCTATGGACTATAAGGGGGATGAGCATTACAGCTTTTTGGCTAATCCTGTTTTCCTTGACTCGTCAACGCTTGTGCCGTCTGTTCTCAGAATGAAACGGGCAGGAATGAATACCGAGGATCTGCTGAACATTAAGCCGGGAATACCGTTCTTTATTCAGAGCTTGAACCTTTACAGAAAATTCAGCGAAAAATGCTTTGTTTATGTAAGAAACACTGACCTTGACGATGGTTCGTCAGATGATATCCAGTATGCCGATATTATCATCGCAAATTCCGATGGATCGATCGCTGCTCAGTTTAAAAGGCTTACCCTGAAAACCATTCGCAGCAGAGAATTGATCGAAACGGGAAGCACACGCAATCAGCATAAGGATGCCGCAGTATCTGACATCAAAGACGGAAGCGACAGTATTTACAGCTTCCTAACCTCATATATCGCCCGACTGACGGGAAAGAAAGCATCCGAGATCCCCGAAAATGACAATTTCTATAATATCGGTCTGGATTCCACAGATCTTGTGGATTTTGTCAAGGTAATTGAGGACAGGCTGTCTCTCAAGCTTTATCCGACGCTTCTTTTTGAGTATACAAATCTCAGAAGTCTGCATGAATACCTTCTCGGCGCTGTCGGAAAAAGTGGCGTATCCTCTGAAGAGCCGAAGCCGGAAGTGCAGCCGCTGTGCTATTTTGCTGAAAAATTTGAACCCGCTCCGCTTGAAAATGCAGCTCTTGATTTTGATAATATTTTGGTTTATGCGGATTCGGATTCAGAGCTTTCGGTTCTCAGTGAATATCTCGGCTGCGATGCCAATATTATATTTTCTCCCCGCAGTGATGCCGATGCTGATGCAAGGGCGCTTGGAGCCTTGGCAGATAAAGGCGGGAATGTCGCTGTTATTGATATCAACAGCAGCGGCAGATCAAGATGTGATCTCAGGATATTCAGCAGACTTAAATCGCTCTCGCTTCTCAGTGATTCTGCCAATGTTGTGTACCTTGAAGTTATAGGCAATGCAGGGAAGCCTGTTTCGGTGCCTGAAAGCGCTGCTTTGAGATCATTTGTAAGCGAATGCTCTTCTGCCGCCGCCAAGGTAATATGCTGCAGGGAGCAGCTGACGGTCGGTGAACTTCTGAAGCTTTCCGCAGATGAACTCAGAAGCCTCAGCTGCAAGTTTGAGGAAGTCTATTACGGAGATACTCGCCTGATAAAAGAGATATGCATGGCCGAACCTTCTGACAGTACAAACGGCATCAGGGAAAACGGCTGCTATGTTATCACAGGCGGAAACGGAAAGATCGCAGGCATACTTGCAGATAAGCTGCGGGAGAAATATAACTGCACGATAGTTCTTTTGGGCAGACATATGCCTGAGTCTATGAACGATGCGGATAGGTTCATATTCTGCGATGTTACGCGGTATTATCAGATCAAAAAGGCGTTTGAACAGCTCAGATCCGATGGCATTGCAGCTGACGGGATCATTCATTGCGCAGGCGTGCTTGCTGATTCGCTTTTGCGCAGCAAGGATATGTTTGACGTCTTTAAGGTCACAGAGCCAAAGCTCGGCGGTACGGACAATATCATGAAGGCGGCACGCAAGTTTTCGGTCCCGAAGGTGTTCCTGTTCTCATCCATGTCGTCTGTTTTCGGAAATGCGGGTCAGTCGGATTACGCATTCGCAAATGCATATATGAATTACATCGCCGAATCGGAAAGCTCCGAGGATGTAAGCTGTGTTTCGATATGCTGGCCGCTTTGGAAGAACGGCGGTATGAAGGCAAACAGCAATGATAACGCCATTGACAACGATGATGCCTTTACAGCGTTTGAGGACACCGCAGGAAGAAAAAATACAAGCTTTATTGCCGTAAATGCATCGCTGTCTGATGCAAAACGGCTTTACAGAACGGAAACGCACTTTATCCCGATACATCATGAGCAGACCGAGGATAAATATGCAGACACAGACATAGCCGTCATAGGCATTGCGGGAGAATTTCCCTGTGCGGAAGATCTGGATGAATTCTGGGATAATCTCACATCGGGAAGAAACTGCATAACCGACATACCGCCTGAGAGAACAGAGCTTAAGAAGTATGCGGCAGGATCGGGAGCCGTTTGGAAGGGCGGCTTTATAAAGGACATAAACAAATTCGATTACAAATTCTTCGGCATTGCGCCGAAGGACGCAAAGAAGCTTGATCCTCAGGAACGCAAATTCATGGAAACAGCATGGCATACCTTTGAGGATGCAGGCTACACCAGGGAAGCGGTTTCGGGGAAAAAGATCGGCGTATACGTCGGCTCGATGTACAGCTATTATCAGTTTTTCCGGATGCCCTCGCCGGGGGACAGTGAAAGCGAAGTGCTTACATCATCGTTCTCCTCCATTTCCAACAGAGTATCCTGGTTCTTTAATCTCAGCGGTCCCAGCCTTACCTTGGATACAATGTGCTCATCCTCTTTTACAGCGCTTCATTTTGCATGCGAATCCATGAAAAGCGGCGAAACGGAGATGGCTTTGGTAGGAGGTGTGAATCTCACATTCCATCCGCATAAATATCTTTTCCTTTCGCAGAATCATTTTCTGTCGGATGACGGCTTATGCAGAAGCTTCGGCAAGGGAGCATCGGGTTATGTTCCCGGTGAGGGTTCGGCAGCGGTACTGCTGAAACCGCTGGCTTCGGCAGCGGCAGACGGAGATCATATTTACGGTGTTATCAAAGCGTCCGCACTAAACCATAACGGAAACGGAAACGGCTATGCAGTGCCAAACCCTGTTGCTCAGGCAAATGTTATGAAGGAGGCACTTGAACGTTCGAGACTTGCTCCAAAGGATATAAGCTGCATTGAAGCACAGGCAGTCGGCTCAAAGCTGGGTGATTCGATTGAAATGCGCAGCCTTAATATTGCTTATAAGGGGGAAGAGCTTTCCAAGACCTGCTCTGTCGGTTCCGTTAAATCAAATATCGGTCATCTTGAGCCTGCTTCGGGAATGGCATCACTCGCAAAGGTGCTGCTCCAGCTGGAGCATAAAACGCTTGTGCCGTCTATACATTCCGAAGATGAAAATGAGGATATCGATTTCTCCGTGACGAGATTCAAAGTGCAGAAAAAAACCGAGAGATGGACAGTCCCGAACGGCAGCAGACGCACTGCAGCGATCAATACATTCGGTGCAGGCGGAGCCAATGCCCATGTTATCGTTCAGGAATACAGCGGCAGGAGCAAACACACTGCCGATATCCCGCATATCTTTGCGATCTCGGCAAAAAATACGGCTTCGCTGATTCAGCTTGCCGAAAGCTATCTGAAATTTGCGGGAAGGCTTCCTGAGGAAAAAACGGACAGCTTTGTTTATACCATGCTGTACGGAAGAGAGCAGATGAAAGCACGTCTTGCATTCGTTTTTAAGGATATGTCCGACATTGAGCGGAAGCTTAAAGAGTATATAAGCACAGGCAGCCCGGCAGATGAGGGGGAGGACAGGTATTCCGTGCTTTGCCGCCGCTGGATGAATGAGCCTGAGTATGATATACGGGAGGCAATGCCGTATATCACGGCGGAAAAAATGCCGTTGCCGCTGTATCCGTTCGCAAAAACATATTGCTGGTACTGCGGTGAGAATGAGATCATTGAAGACGCTTCATCGGAGAATGAGCCAATATCAGCAGACAATGGGAATACCGAAACGGATCGGGATATCGGTTCGGCTGAGACGGGATCGCCTGCGGAAATTCCCGATGCTCCGATCATCACGCAGCCTTCGGGTGATAACACCGATCAGTCTTATCCGTCAGACGATACGGAACGGATAATGAAGATCTTCCAAAAAGCATTTGAATATGACGAACCCATAGAGTACAGCGAAAGCCTGTATGATCTGGGCGGCAATTCGCTGATCTTTTCGGAGATACAGAAATCTGTCAATGCTGAGTTCCATACCAATATAACAGCATTGGATGTAATGGAAAATGATACGGCAGAAAAAATGGCAGCTTTTTTAAGAGAAAAGTGCAGTAAAGCCGCTCTCGTCTGATATGCTGCCGTTCAGTGCGGAGATGCCTCTTCTCCGATCATACAGAGGAGACGGATGAATCATAGGAAACAGCTTTTTCGATAAAAAGCGATCCCGCTGTTCGGCTTTTCCGCATCAACCTTAAATCAAAGAAAAGCAGCTGCTTGCTTTGAAATATAAACCAAATTCAGAAAGGAACGTCAATTATGAGCAATGTAAAAAAATTTCCTACAGGTGTAATGCAGAATTTCCTTCTCGGAATGTTAAGCTATGGCTTCAATAACTGCAACTATCTTAACATCAGTGTTCTTCTCAGAGGAAATATCGGATATGATAAGATCGAAGAGGCAATAAAGGCGCTTGTAAGAAAGCACCCTGCTTTAAGAACAAGTCTTGAGCGTACAGAAAATGGATTTGTTCAGGTAGTTGACGAGGATGCTTCATATACTCTGAACCTTTGTGAAGCACAGGGCAGCAATGAGCAGGAAAAAACAGAGTATGTTAAAAAAGTAATAAGCGACAGGCTTGCACAGCCTGCCGATCCGTTCAAGGATGAGCTTACGCAGATAACTGTTTACCGAATTTCCGATGAAGTCAATATAGTTGCATTTGTCTGCAACCATCTTATCAGTGACGCACAGAGCCTTATGATCCTGTACAGGGATCTGATCTCTTATCTTGCTACGGGAAATGAACCTGAGGATGAAGGGCTGACCTTTGCGGATTACTGCGTAATGGAGACCGATCCCCAAAATGATGCTATAAGACAGGAGTCTGCCGGCTTCTGGGTAAATGAAGTGTCTAAGATGAACGGACACACTATTACAATGCTCCCCGAAGCAGATGTTGAAGAGGAAGTAAGTGTTACTGTATCGGGCGATCTCAGGGAAAAGGTCTTGGAGTATGCAAAGAAAATGCATGTATCCGTTTTCCAGGTAGTGGAATCAGCATTTGATATTGCGATCAGCCGAATCGAGAATGCACCGTCGTCGTCATTGAGAATCGCTATTGCAAACCGTTTTGATGAAAGACTGAAAAATACGGTTGGATTCTTTGCAACCGTGATCAGCAGCTATTCAGAGGTGAAGGACGATATCTCGGTCGATGATTTTGTTACATACATCAGAAACAAGATGATCGAGTATTCGAAGCATATGATGGGTGTAAATATAGCACAGCTTACACCGTTCCGCAATGAAAAGGATAAGATAATTACTCCTTATATCTTATCATATATGGACTATGCTGCTTCTTCAAGCCTGAACACAGGCGGCAGCTTTACAGCTGAGACTATACAGCCTGAGGATAAGGCTATATATCCGAAGGCAATATTCATCAAGGGCAAGGAAACAAAGGAGGAGATCGCTCTTGAGGCATCTTATGACTGCAAAATATATACCGCAGATTTTGTTCGCAGCTTTATGGAGAGCGTTCGCAGCATAATCGGGCAGATCGTTACACAGAACGGCAAGATGCTCGGAGATATTGAAGAGGATTGAACCGATCCCGCATATTGATTTATACGAATTAGGGAAAGACTGATCGCAGGCATTCATTTCACCGTTTCCGGCAGCACCTGAAAATGCTCAGCTGCGAAAAAAAACGGCTGAAATGAATGCAGTCAGTGTTATCTCAGATCAGAAAGGAATGTTGGATATGAACAAGGAAATGATTTTTGAAAAGCTTAAAAGCAAGATCATCGAAATAATGGATGATGACCTTGAGGACGAAGCAGACATTACCATGGAAGCAAGTCTCAGAGAGCTTGGAGCAAATTCCATTGACCGTATGGATATTATTATGGATATGTGTGATGAGCTGGGCGTAAAAATTCCGATGACGGATTTTTCTGACATAAAAAATATCGGGGGAATGGTTGATTTGTTCTATGAAAGAATTGGATAATGACAGCATTGTCATAAGCGGGATGGGCATAGTTTCAGCGGCTGCCGTCGGAACGGAAAGCTTTCAAAGCTTTCTCAGATCGGGCAGGTCCGCTGTTTTGGCAGTGCCGGACAGGGGGATATATGCGGCACGGATACCGGAGAGAGCCTTCAAGGATATTTTATGTGAAGCAGTCTGCGGTATTTCGCCCGAAAAGGTCAAGGAGTACAATTCCGTAGTCAGGCGCATGCCCGCAGGAATACAGTATGCTGCGGCTGCGGCTGCGGAGGCGTATCATTCGGCGGATATCGACAGAATAACAGATCGGAAAAGAATATCCGTTATCGGTGCGGGATCAAATATTTTTCAGAACTATGCATATATGACCGCAGAGCAGTTCAAAGACAGACCTGAATTTGTAACTCCCAGCTATGCGCTGCAGTTTATGGATACTAATCTTATAGGAGTTATCAGCCGCTTGTTCAATATACGGGGTGAAGGCTTTACTGTCGGAGGTGCATCGGCAAGCTCATTGGCTGCGGTCGTTAAGGCAAGACAGCTTCTGGCGGCAGGATATGCAGACATATGCCTTGTAATCGGAACTGTCAGCGAGCTTGGTCCCATGGAATGCAATGCGTTCAGAAATCTTGGTGCTCTCATAAGCTTCAGTGAAGATATTCCCGAAGGCGAAGCATGCAGACCGTTTGACAAGGCTCACAGGGGCTTTGTTCTCGGAGAAGCGGCGGCATGCCTTGTGCTGGAGCGGCGTTCGGCCGATGAGCTTCGGGACGGAGATATCATATTGTCCTCGGCAGTTATGTCTTTGGATGCAAACCATCTCTCGGATCCGACTCTTGAAGGCGAGACGGCTGTTATGCGTGATGCCATGGCCGATGCAGGTATCGAACCTTCGGATATTGATTATATTAACGCTCACGGAACAGGCACGCCTCTCGGAGATACTATTGAAGCAAAGGCGATCGAAGCTGTTTTTTCGGATGAAAATGCTGTTGTCAATTCGGACAAGCCTTTGTTCGGCCATTGCCTGAATACGGCGGGATTATGCGAGATCATTTCATCGGTGATACAGATGAAGGAGGGCTTTGTCCACGGCTGCATGAATCTTAGTGAGCCTGTCAGCACTCAGGTGCATTTTTCTCCTAAAGACGGTGAAAAAAGGAACATAAATTACTGCCTGAAAAATGCATTCGGTTTCGGGGGAATAAATTCCGCTTGTATTCTTCATCGTTTTGGCGGAACGAAGGTGAGGGGATAAACAGCTATGTCAAATTTATCTGCTGTGTTTGACAATAATATATGCAGGATAACCCTGCTTGATAGGACGATCTCATTTGAGATGCTCCGCAGGCTGAATGAGCTTCTTGACAGATGCGAAAATGAAGTCTCGGCTGTTGTGATAGAGGGCGGCGAAAAAGTGTTTTGCATCGGTGCGGATTTCCGATCGGTCAGTGAGGAAAGCAGCGAGGAGTATGTGCAGAATCAGACAGCAAGGCTGCTGTATGCAGTCTTTCGGAAGCTTGCCGAGGGGACATATGTATCCATAGCCTGTGTCAAGGGGCAGACGGCTGCGGGCGGTATGGGATTTGTCGGGGCATGCAATATTGCCATTGCGGATGAAAATGCGACCTTTGTGCTGTCCGAGATGCTGTTCGGAATGATACCTGCATGTGTTTATCCCTTCCTTGCCGAAAAGATGGGTACGGCAAATACAGATGCTATGGCGCTTACAACGGTTCCGATCTCGGCAGCACAGGCTCATGCATACGGATTGATCCAGCTGTGCAGTTCCGATACTGAGAAAACGCTGAATACTATTCTTAACCGTGTCTGTCATTTTGATAAAAAGGCTATAAGGGAATATAAGAGCTATACGGGGAAAATGAAGCTCTATTCCAAATATGAGGAGCAGGCTGTTTCGGAAAATCAAAGGATGTTTTGTGATCCGAACATTATCGACAACATTGTAAGGTATAACAAATACAAGCTTTTTCCATGGCAGAAGTGATCTGCTCAGGGGGTTCTTTAATTAAAAAGCATATTCCGATCCGATGGCTTTTCGGGTCGGAATATTTTTATAATATTACATTTTTGTTGACTTTACTGTAATACAGTGATATAATTATCTATACAAAGTACATATTATTCCAAAAAAGACTTATGGTTCGTGCCTGATATGATCCCATTTCTGCTTTTGTCATTTTTCAGGCGCTTAATACTGAAAGTGCATTGAATTATGGGGATATCCGCCGCAAAACTGCATATATCAAAGCTTTTGCGGCGGTTTCTTATCCATAATTTAAATCATTTTTATTATAACAGGCTTCCCGAAGGAGAAAAATATATGAAACATTACGAACTGACATTGCCGCAGAAAAGCATAAATGAACTGCAATGCTTCTATCCGGGCACGGGCATATCCGTAATATGCGGGGCTGTTATATTTGAAGAAAAGCTTGATGCTGAGACCCTCGTCCGTGCGGCTGATACGGTCATTGAAAGGCATGATGCACTTCGTCTCAGATTTGTCACCGAAAACGGAAAAACGATGCAGTATGTGAGCAGTACACATTCAACGCCCGATCATATGGATTTTGATTCACGGGAAGCAATGAGAGAATATTGCAGGAAACAGGCTGAGATTCCGTTTGAAAATAACGGCTCGGAAATGTTTCGCATGACGGTGTTTACGATCCCGGAAGGCACGGGGATCATTCTGTGTGCAAGTCATCTTATATCCGATGCATGGACCTACAGTATACTTGCAGGCGATGTTTACCGCATTTATCGGTCTATGACAAACGGAGAGGATATACCTGACGATATCCAAAGCTATACCAAATATATCGAAAGGGACAGGCAGTATGTTTTATCGGAAAAATACGATGCCGACCGTGAATACTGGCTCGGAAAATACAGCGGCTGCATTCAGAAAACGATAATAAGAGCCTGTCGAAAATGCAGTGTCGGTGCATCTGCCGCAAGATTTTCGGCAGCGCTTTCCGCTGAGCTTTCCTCGGAAGCCGACAGCTTCTGCCGTTCCGCCGGGATTTCCGCTGCCGCACTTTTTGAAGCTGCTGTGATAATATATCTTGCAAAAATAAACGAAGGCAATAAATACATAACTATCGGGATACCCGTGCTTGAAAGAAGCTGTGCGGCTGAGAAAAAAACAGCGGGAATGTTCATTTCAACTATCCCGCTGACGGTTGAGATAAATGAAAACGACAGCGTATCGGCTGTTATTCGGAAAATATCGGCAACAAAAAGTGAAGCCTTCAGGCACAGGCGCTTTCCTTACAGCGAGATACTTCGTGAAATACGCAGGACGGCAGATTTTTCGGGGCAGCTTTTTGATGTTATGGTCAGCTGTCAGAATGCCAGAACAAATATCAAAGCATCCACCGAATGGTTTTCAAACGGCTTTGGTGAGCTGCCGTTTTCGGTGCATTTTGACGACCGTGACAGTCTTGGAAGATATACCGTTACAATAGATTATCAGACGGAAATATTTACTCAGAAAGAGGAAATACGGCTGATATTTGACAGGATAGTTCATATCCTCCGCCGAATAACGGGTCATGGTGATGCGGCGGTATGTGACATTTCCATTCTTCCCGAAAAGGAACGTGAAATGCTGGTACATACTTTTAACAGCACCGATGCTCCGCTGTCGGATAAATGTGTTCACGAGGCTTTTTCGGATATGGCAAAAAAATATCCCGATAGGACTGCACTTGTTTTTCACGGAAAAAAATACAGCTGCAGACAGCTTGATAAGATGTCCGATGCTCTTGCGGGATATCTTCGTGATAACGGCATTGCGGATAATGATATCGTTCCGATAATTTCAATAAGAAGCCCGTATATAATAACAGCCATGCTTGCAGTCTTAAAGGCAGGCGGGGCGTATATGCCCGTTTCGCCCGATTATCCCAATGAAAGGATACAGGCGATGCTGGAAAGTGTTTCGGCAAAGCATATACTTACCTGCGGAACGGTCGGCGAATATATGTCGGCAACGGATCTCGAAAGCTTTGATTATTCATATGTTTCCAAGACCTGCTCCGAGAAAAAAACGCCTGACGGTATCTGCTATGTTATATTCACATCAGGCTCGACGGGAGCACCCAAGGCTATTGCGGTAACTCACAGGAATGTAATGAATTACTGCGCAGCAAATCGGTTCAACGTTATGGGAGGGGTCATAAGCGGCAGCGATTCGGGCATCGTTTCCGTAACGGATTTCGTTTTTGATATATTTGTTACAGAGAGCATTCTTGCACTTCTTAACGTCATCACAATATATTTTGCCGATGATGAAGAGGCTGTGTCCCAAAAAGCGCTTGCAAGGCTTGTTTGCGGCGTCAAAGTGGATATAATACAGACGACCCCCCACAAAAATGCGCAGCTTTATGCTTGACAGAAATGATCTGGGTTATCTCGTGGGATTAAAGAAGATAATCCTCGGCGGTGAGGAGCTTACTTCGGAATTTTGCAAGGAACTGAAAAAGCATACCTCAGCTGATATATACAATATTTACGGGCCTGCCGAGACTACGGTGTGGTCAGCTGTTTCACCTGCCGATCCGAATGACATCGTTATCGGAAGACCTGTGGCAAATACACGCATTTACATTATGGATGACAGGCGGCAGCTGCTTCCCGTTGGAGTGACAGGGGAAATATGCATATCCGGTGCAGGAGTCAGCAGCGGATATCTTAATGCACCGCAGCTTACATCGGAAAAATTTGTGCCAGATCCGTTTTTTGACAGCGATATCATGTACAGAACAGGCGATATCGGACTTATCCGTGCTGACGGAAATATCGAATTTTTCGGCAGACGGGATAATCAGATAAAGCTCCGTGGGCTTCGCATCGAGCTTGGTGAGATAGAAAGCGTTCTCGGAAGCTTTGACGGCATCTGCCATTCTGCGGTCGTATGCAGGACGGATAAAAAGGGTGAAAAATTTCTTGCCGGATACTATACCTCGGAAGGTGCCGTTGATGACAGGCTTCTTCGCCTGCATATATCCCGAAAGCTGCCTTCATATATGGTGCCGAGAGTATTTATCCGTCTTTCGGAAATGCCTGTGACAGCAAGCGGAAAAATCGATAGAAAGTCGCTTCCGCCTATCAATACCGATGTGACGGACATGATCTCCGAGAGACGCTGTCTGCCGCCGAAATCGGAAAATGAAAAGCTCCTCTGCGATCTCATGGCAAGGGTTCTCGGCGTAAGCAGGGTCGGAACGGAAGATGATTTCTTTGAGCTTGGCGGCGACAGCTTTTCGGCAATGGAATTTACCGCAATGGCAGACAGCAGCGGGATATCATTTCCTTTGCACAGAGTGTATGAGTGCCGCACTGTGAAAAAAATATGCGGATCGCTTCCTGATGTAGTATAATAAAACTTGACACTCCAACCTCAAAGGACTAAAATAGGAAAAGGGAAGAATGGAGGAAAAAGGGATGTCAGAAAATAAACAATATGAAAATGAGTACAAGGTACAGGCAGTAAAGCTTGCCAAAAAGATAGGTGCGGTAAAAGCAGCGAATGAACTTCAGATACCCGTAAATACGCTGTACGGCTGGATCAGAAAAGCAAAAAGTGGAAGTCTTGATATTGGCTGCGGAGAACGCAGTCCGGAAGAATCTCTGAATATCGCAGAAGAGAACCAGCAGCTGAAAAAGCGGATCAAAGCATTGGAAAAGGAAAACAAGCGCATAAGCGAAATGAATGAATTTTTGGAGGATGCAGCGGCTTTTTTCGCTGCCAGCCGTCAGAAATCGGGAAAGAACAAAGATTGATGTATATTGCGATCCGGACAGATGACGGCAGAAACATCGGAAAAATCAGTTTTTACTGCAACACGCTGCAAGTCAGCAGACAGGCATTTTACGATTATCTTGGACGTAAGGGCAAACCCTGGAAGTATCAGCCGCTTGCTGACGCTATGCTGAAAATTCATGATGAGGACGAAGAAAATGCGGATTATGGCAGAGTACGTATGTATCAGGCACTCAAGTACAGAAAAGAAGTCGGCAAGCTTGATGGTATCAAAATCCCGTGCGAAGCAACTGTCCGCAGCGTGATGGAACGGATAAACCTGATTCATAGAGGAGAACCCCATAAAAGTACACCCAAATATTATTTACTCCACATTCTGCGGAAGCAGAATGTTTCTTTTCTCCGTAAGCCCTTTGTCAAGGAACTTGTAAAAGATGTGAATCTGCCTGTCCTCGTCCTTGCTTTCGGGACGATCACCAATCACGATGTACTCGATAAGCTCCAAACAAGTCTCACGGGTAAGCTCCTGAATATCGACATACTTCTTGATATTTTCAATGTATCTGTCAATATCCTTTTCAGCCTGTTCAGCGGTTTCGCACTTTTCTTTCAGTACAGCGACTTTCTCTCTCAGCATCTTCTGCTCATCAAGATACTGATTCAGCATTTTCACGCAGAGTTCTTCGGGTACAGTACCGAGGAGCTTTTCTTCATAGGTCTTACTGATAAGCGTTTCGAGCTGTGCAAGCCTTTTCTCACCCTCATGGAGTTCCTTGCTGTTATGCTGGCTCTCCGCATCGGCAGTAGCCTGTCTGCGTTTTCTAACGGCTTCACGGAGTGCGTCCTCGTCCTCAACGGCAAGTCGTGCCTTTGCTCTAATATCGTCAACAACAATCTGTGAAATTACTCTTTCCAAAATGGAATGAGGAGTGCAGCCGTCCATTCCGCTTCTAACATAAGTACCACAGCGATAGCTGACAGTCTCATATGTTCCACGCTTCTTAGAGGTGTGCATGGTTCTGTTCATTTTCATCTTGTAACCGCAGTCTGGGCAGTACATAAATCCTGACAGCGGAAGAATCACGCCTTCTTTTGTTGTCTTGCCGATACTCACCGATGCGTCAACCTCTCTAACCTTGTCCCACAGCTCTCTTGAAATGATAGGTTCATGATTATTTTCAATCACTATCCATTCCGACCTGTCCTTGCGTATCTGCTTGTGATTTTTGTAGGATACCGTTGTCACTCTCTGCTGTGCGAGATTTCCGATATAAATCTCATTGTTAAGAATGCCACGCACCATACAATCATTCCACAGATGTGAAGTCACAAGGGGATTATCTTTGCCTTTAAGCTGATAACGATGATCCGAGGGAGTTGCGATGCCGTCCTTGTTAAGCTGTATAGCGATCTGCTTCGGACTTAACCCTCTTGCCCTCTGCTCAAATATACGTCTTACGATAACGGCGGCATCTTCATCAATCAAGGGCGTATGCTTTTCATCATCTGCCTTGATGTAACCATAAGAAGCTGAAGCCGCCAGATACTTGCCCTGCCGAGAATTTGCTGCCATGACACTGCGTACCTTCTTTGACGTGTTGGCGGCGTGCCATTCGTTGAATAAATTCATCACAGGCATAAGATCCATTGCCGAACTGTTTCTGTCAAGCGTGTCTACATTGTCGCTCAGGGCGATGAAGCGGATATTGAATGAAGGAAAAATGTAATCTATATACTGACCGACCTCGATATAATTTCTTCCGAAACGTGAAAGGTCTTTACAGAGGATAAGATTTATCTTTCCCGACTTTGCATCATCAAGAATCTGCTTGATACCTGGTCTATCGAAACTTGTTCCCGAATAGCCATCGTCCTCGCATATCTCGATAAGATTCCACCCCTCCTGCTTGCTGACATATTCCGTCAGCATCTTCTTCTGATTTTCAATCGAAAGGGATTCGCCCGCACGTTCGTCCTCCTGCGACAAACGCACATAGATCCCGACATTGTAAGTAGTTTGCTTTGCCATAATAACTCCTTTCCAATCAAAGCAAACCATATTCGATGATACAACTATTATAGCGCAGAAAACCGAATATGGCAAGTCTTTTTTCAAAACTTTTTAGTTCTTTTCGGTTTTCTGAAACGCTCTTTTGAAAGCAAGTTCATAAAGCACCTTATCAAGGTCTTTTTCACCCACGAAATGACTTGTCACAGCATAACGCTGACCGTCCACTTCGTACACGGCTTTGCTGGTCGGCTTATCTTTATATCTCTCATTCAGCTCAGCCAAAGTAAATCCTGTATCTTTTCTTGGCAAGTGTCTCCTTTCCGCCTGCGATTATCTATCTCTACACGCAATGGCTTTTTGTTGCAGGGGCGTTACGCCTGCACAGGTGCTGTACGGAACGGCAGAGCCGTCCCTTACACAGCAATCGTTTTGTTGTCGGAATATATGTTACTCCGAATAGGAATGATCTGTTTCTGAAAAGCTCATCTGCTTAGCGTACTTTTCGGAATAGCTTTCGTCCGAGCTGTTGTCAGCATCGGCAGAACTATCGTCAGCCAGCTCACCAATCTGCTCATAGGTCATACCGCTTGCTGTCAGCTTGCCGATCAGCGTATGCTCCGCAGTCACAGCATCGAGAAGTGCCTGTCCCTCCGCACCGCCGTAAAGCTGTGAGAGCTTATCGTAGGTGTAGAGCTTGCTATCAATGATGACCTTGCGCCTGCGCTCCTGCACAGCTTTGATAGACTTTTCGTAGCTGTCGAGCTTTGCCTGATTCTCCGCAAGAACAGCATCCGTAATGATAACAGCGGACTTCTCATCAACCTCGGTCTTAGCTTTCTTACTCATTCTCATCACCTCCCAATGTATTGGATTTAGGGATAATACCCTATGCTAATATTATAGCATTCTCGGACAGCAAAAGTCTATTCGCATTGCGCAAGAAGTTGAGTGCGCCATAAAACTTCTTCATTCGTGAAATTGTTATGGGGAATTTTGCAGAAAGCAGACCGAGCATTGCAAATCCGAGCCATATCACATTGACTGCATACTGCATAGGTCACCATTTCTGATTTATTCAATACGGAGAATTATTATCACGGAGCAACTATTTTTATAAAAATCATGCCCGTTTCCTGATTGAACGTGCTTGTATATATAGAGGGGGTTTTATCCGAGTGCCGCCGTGACCTATTCACATTCTGTATAGAAATATGCTGTTGAATTTAGGCACAAGGGAGAACCGTCATGAACAAAGTGTAAACTTTTCTGAAAAACAACGCCATTTTCTCAAAAACACCGGTAGAAAAGTGAAGGGCTTTGACGTTGTGACGATCACACGCACCCCTGCATATCATTTTCATCATAAAATTTTTCTGCGGTATACTTAACGAAGCGGTCAATAATTTGGTATTAACTTATGGGAGCATATTTCATAGGACTGCCGCCCAGACTGCGCAATAACTGCGCTGAGCCAGTTTACAATTTCAAGAGTGATGATATTGAGTGCATCACGCAGGAGCGTGAGCGAGTATGACCGCCGACCTAAGCGGCGGAGAGTTTAAGTCGCATAGCTCCAAATTCGCTGACGGAGCATCGAAAGCCTGAGTGATATGAAAATCCCATAGGCTGGAAAATAGCGCTACAGCGCAACAAAAATAACAAGCATTGTATTTTGCGCCGCACAGCGAGCGAAAATACCAAATGCTTGTTAGGGACACCCCAAGCCCCGAAACGACCGCACAGCGGTCAAGAAAATCGGCTAACGCCGAAATACAAACAAAGGAGACACCACTATGAAAACCGAGAAAAAGAAGCGTGGAAGACCGCCCAAACACAAGGCTATGGAGTTTGAGGGTATGACCTACGAGGGAGCAATCAATCACGCACTTGACAAAGAGGTCAGAGCCGACCTTGACAAGTGCCTTGCCGACAAGGACGAGAGCCAGCTTACCGACGATGAACGCAAGTACCTGAAACGCAAGAAGGAGAAGAAGTCCTACACCCTCAATGTTCGTTTCACCGAATCGGAAATGCAGGACATTCTTTCCAAGTGTGAGCAGTACGGTTACAAGAACAAGACCGAGTATATCCGTGATTGTGTTCGGGCGAGGGTTGATCTCACGCCCGACCGTTCCGAAATTGCCGAGTGTAACCGTCTGATGAAACGCATCGGAGCAAACATCAACCAGATACTTGTCCGACTTTACAGCACAGGTCACATCTATGCCGAGGATATTACCGAGATAAAGAAAGGGGTAAACGAAATTTGGCATACACTTCTATCCATACGATCAGGGCAACAGTCAGCGCAGCGATCGCTTACATCACAAGAGATGATAAGACCATCGACGGTTTATATGTCAACTCTTATGCTTGCCGAGCCGATAGCGCAGGAGCAAGCGAGGACTTCCGAGCCGTCCGAAACACAGGAACAGGACGCACCCAAATCCTTGCCTACCACATGATACAGAGCTTTGCCCCCGGTGAAGTCACGCCCGAACAAGCTATGCAGATCGGAGAGGAGCTGTGCGACCGTTATCTGAAAGGCGATTATCAGTATGTCATTGCTGTTCATCATGACAAGTCGCACCTGCATTGCCACATCATTTTCAACAACACAAATCTGTATAACGGTCTGAGCTTTACCACCGAGCATAATCAAGGCAGAAAGTCTGAAAGAGCGTGGGCAGAGTTGCGTGAGATTTCGGACGAGATATGTGCTGAACACGGTATATCTGTTATCTCCGAGCCTGAAAAGGGACATGGGGTATCTCACTTTGAGAGGAATATGCAGAAAGAGGGCAAGTCGTGGAAAGATAAGCTCCGTGTCAGGATTGCGGAGGTCATGCTTTACAGCCGTGACTTCAAGGATTTTCTTGAAAAATGTTCGGAGTGCAGTATCGAATATGTTTACAAGCCAAGCAATAAGGTCAAGCTGAAATTCCGTTTATCAGGTGACGGTCAACAGAAGTTTACAAGAGCCGACACCCTGGGCGCAGACTTCACCCCCGAACGCATAGCCGAGCAGATAGCGGAGATACAGGAAAAGCTGTCAGCGGCGAATGTCACTCCCGATATGCTTATCGAAGCGCCGAAGCCTGTTGTTCCAAAGACCGAGCCGAAGCCGACACAGACAGTCACCGCACCGACAAAGCCGAAACAATCTGCCGAGCCTGAAACTATCACCGAAACAAGTGAAACCGCAAAGAGAAAAGCTGCTGCGGAACAGGTGGAGAAGTTCTTTGCAGCCCGACGAGCAAGACGGCAGGCACAGCTTGATATGCTTAACGCAACTGCTATCAATCCGAAGCCTGAACCGTCTGCCCGGACACCACAGCCCACACCTACGGAGAGTAAAGCACCTGAAAAGAAAGAAGATCCGTGGAAAGCTATCAGAGGTATGGGCAGAGCAAACGAAATCATCGCAGACCTTGAAGCTGGTGGCGTTATGTCATTCAGCGAGCTGTCTGGATTCTTCTTCAATACACCTCGTATAATAGATTTCGTATAATAGATTTTAGGGTAGTTTCAAGAGTACCCCAATGAACCTCTGCCACGCTCAGTTGAGAGAAGCAACATTGAAATCGGAATGAGCGTAGCGAATGGAGATTTCAATGCTGCGGCGGAGTTCCGCCGGGTTTAATCAAACAATCAACAGACATTCACATACCCATGATAAAATAGCTGTGATCAGCAGGAACAAGTTCTGTTTCACCTCAGTCGAGCCGCATGGCTGCTTCCGTAGTGAGTCTGTTCCCCAGAGCTGTGAGTTAGCTGCTTACACGTAGGCTGTTTATCCGGGATGT
>OQVP01000010.1_pt1 | contig 55566 bp, 71 predicted proteins | sample 1691541 | NCBI WGS metagenome assembly OQVP01 (sample SAMN03418258, study PRJEB22391) | human gut metagenome | biome: human-gut; feature: organic feature; material: feces | host: Homo sapiens | place: Tanzania | collected 2013-01 | reverse complement strand
CGGAATTCTTCATAAGTTTCATGGCAAGAAGACCGAGAACGCCGGGATCGGCATCTGAAAGATAAATATACGGAGCATACGGCTGTGGAGATGTCATAATCTCTCTGTATTTCTGTGCGACAAGCGTCTTACGCTCACTGTTTAAATTGTATAAATACTGGGCAAAGTCACTACGGGGATTTTCTACACCGTAATTGCCGCAAAAGAAAATACCAAATGCTTTTGACATATCACCGTTCATTCTCTTTGCAGAGTTAAAAATCGGAGCCAGATACCAGCCAAAGAAATCTTCATCAATGTCTTCCGGTGATTTGATCACACCATTTGTTTCACATACCTTCATAAAGTCATAAAGACCCCAGAATGCAAGCCGGTACTGGTCTGTACCGGGAATACATGCAACCGATGACGTGGAACCATCTCCGTAAATCAGACGACAGATCATAACGGCATCACGTACAAGCTGCCTGTTTTCATACAAAAGAGGCATACTATCAGAAATTGTTCCAATACCTGCAAAAACCTTAAGCCTTGCAATCTGATCCTGCATCAAATACGTTCCGTATAATTCTGCATAACGCATAAGAACCTGCCAGAACACAAATGCACCACAGATTGCATGTGGATATGTCTCATCCTTGCGCATTGGATTCACGATAATAGATGCCGGTATCACTGTATCCTGTTTATGATGGTCTGTTACCAGAAATTCCACACCAGCAATCTTACAGTATTGTGCTGCTTCCAATGCACCGATACCTGTATCACAACTGATAATGACATTTGTACCAGGATACTTATACAGAAGATCTGCCACAGACTTCTGGGAAACACCATATCCTTCCGACGGATTCGGAATATAAAGTGCTGCATTAAAACCAAGCTCACAAAGGCCGCTGTAACCAACTACGCCGGATGCAATACCATCCATATCAAAATCAGGATATACTGTGATACGAAGTCCCATATCATGAATTTCCTTCAGACGGACACACATCGTATCAATATCCATAAGACGTTCATAAGAAGGGTCATTTACCTCTCTCAGGAAATCCTGCGTATATCCTCTGTTTTCAAAAATTTTCTGTATCAGTCTATTCATAAAAACACGCAGTAAATACTGCACCCTCCTTAACGAAATTTAAAGAAACAAGAGATATACAATCTCTCCTACACTATAAGAATACCATATTTTCTGAGTAAAATCAACTCATTTATGAGATAAAATTTCATCATTTAAGCAATATCTTCTCTGTGCCGTAACCGTCCCCTCTATGGTGACATAAAAACAAGACATTATGGCAAGGAGATTAACATAGATGATTATACTGCTCATTATTATTCTGGCACTGATTGCACTGGCAATATTCATAGCCATCAACTTTGTACCGATCTGTATCATTTTCTTATCTATCTGCGGCATAGGACTAATCATAAGTACACCAAAGCATGGAAGAAGATGAATACTGCGTACCGCACAAAAACATGCGCCCTGCAACAGCATGCTGTTGCCCCACCGAAGTATTAGTAACAACATTAGCCGAAACAGGAATATCCTGTTCTCAAGCGCTTGACTCATGATCACAGGGAAATTATCCGGACGGATACTTCTCTGTGATTTTTTTTTCGGGGGCCGGCATCCAAAAATGGATAAAAAATGCCGGTCGCAAAAACAGGTGTGGCGTTTTTCAAAATAAAAATGCCACGGCTCAAACCCGCATAAATACTGGGTTTGCGGGATTTGTGGCATTTGTGGCGAGTTTGAAACCACACCCCCTATATATAACTTTTTATTACACGAAAATAAAAATACAGAAAAATAGGTTGTATTTTTCGGTTATATTTTTGTCGTAATTTTTGTGGACATGAATTATCCTATATATGACTATGTTAAAAAGTGCCACAAACGCCACAAAACCTCTCAACCCCGCGTATTTACTGGGCTTGTCTATGTGGCGTATTTTTTTTGCCAAAAATTAAAAACGCCACACGAGTCCGGAAACCCTTGATTTTACTGGATTCTTTTGTGGCACTTTTTTTTACAAAAACGCCACAAAATGCCACAAACCCATGATTTTTACGCTGATCAGCGTATTTTTGAACAAATAAGACCCTCTTTGTCCGATTTATTGGATATCCACGCCAAAAACGAAAATAGCCCATTTGGTGACCATAATTTTGCACCGAAATGGGTTACTTTCGAAAATAGCCCATTTCTGGGTCATTTTTTCCGTTTTGTTTATAATGTCTATAAACTTGTCCAATATGGACAACCTTTTGTCAAATTTGCACAATCGTGCAAAAACCAAAGGCAATTTTGTGGCGTTTTTTGATTTTAAAAACGCCACAAAGTGCCACAAAAGAATTTTATGCCACAAACGGTCCTCATGGACCGGAAATAAAAACCTCTTTTTCAAGAAATAACCCAAAACATATGTTCTCTTATATGCTTTCTACGGTCTACCTGTAAAATAGGTAGCCCTATAAATATAATGCAACTATTTACCATCAAAGACACAGGAACCGTTGCAATACACGATTCATGTAATATGTACAGGAAAGGAAAGACCACCATGGACAGATTTTTTGAGAACATGAAAGAGGGCCAGCCGCTTGTCGACGTAAACGGAAACAAGTTCACAGCTGTAAATCCTCACGTAAACACAGATGAACCTGACAACCCGTTCATCGTATATGACGCCGACGGAAACAGTTACTTTGAATCCGACATCGACGTGAGAAAGAGCCTTGCACTTATGGATCCGGAACACAAAGAAGAAGATATTATTGTATTTTCCAAATTCCGCATCCCCGCAAATGCAAATTCCGTACAGGCGGCCATTATTTACACAGACGATGACGGAAAAACCTGGAGCAAACAGATTCCTGCAGAAATAACCATCGCGTGTCCCGACGCAATGGAATATCTCCCTGTAAACGGAAAGACATCCGACATGAGAAATCTGGCTCACAATTTCATCGACGACATGTGGCGTAATGGCTTCAACACCTGCCTGGAGCTATTTAAAACCGGCAAAATTGACACAAATGCTGATCAGACAGAAAACATACCGCATGCAGCGCCGGACGTCTTATAGGGCTTCACAGACCATATAGAAGGAGGATATGAATATGCCGAACTGGACACACAATGTCGTCACTATTACTGGTGACGTAAAAACAATTGCCGAAATCAAGGCTCTTGTGCAGTCTGATGATACTGCGTTTGATTTTGGAAAGATCATCCCGATTCCGGAATCTCTTCTTGTAGAATCTGGTGGAATGGAAAGTATCGCCATAGAAATGGCATCATCTGCACCGTACTCCATTGCAAGAGAAAATGCAAGAGAGAAGATGCAGAAAATGCTTCCGTACACGGCCACACATCAGACAAAAACGGTCATCTCAGAATTAAAGACAGAAGATGATGTTATTGCTCTCGGTAAAGTGTATCTCGAAAATAAAAAGAAATACGGATATGCCGACTGGTATGACTGGTGCTGTAATAACTGGGGAACCAAATGGAATGCCTGTGATGTTTCCATTTCAAATGAATCTGCCACATCTCTGACTTACGATTTTGATACAGCATGGTCAGAACCAACACCTGTGCTGCAAGCTCTGTCTGAAAAATATCCGAATGTTGACATCTCCACGAATGCCAATTACGAAGACCCGGAACCATGGGTAACATTTACGACAACCTTCAAAGGTGGAAAGATTACATCAAATTCCAATGCCGTGGATGAAGACATGCGCAAAGAATATGAAGAAGATGAGGAGGAAGAATAATCATGCACAGCCGCATCTTTGAATTAAAAACAGACAAATCTGCTGAAAACAACCTGACAGAAAATACCGTCACAGAAAGTGATATGATCTCATGCTCCATGGATTATGTAACAGATCAGTCACCGGAAGACGAAATAGAATCTATCGAATGGTTCAAGCAGACATACCCTGATTCTGTTGCAATCGACCTTTCGGAAAAGTCATTCCGTATTACCGATCCAAAGAAATTCATGCAGGCTTCCTTCAGACAATTCAAAGAAGCTATTAAAAAGCTGGATGAAGCGACAATTGATGATTTCATCGGTCCTTATCTCAATAAAGATATGTCAAAAAGCATCGGCTTCAATCTGTACACATTAAACAATGCTTATGCTGACAATGGTGGCTTTTATATCTACATGAACAGCACAATGGTGCCTGTAAATACGTTTATCAGAGATTTTCACGGTGACATCACAAAACAGACATTCTATGTCGGAAATGTACTGGATTACCACTTCTGATACCATGTTATCCACATTTTGACGTGGCACCAAAAACAGATACAATATATTGATTTTCTGAACACCAGAAAATAGCCCATTTTTGACCCTCAATGTCGCGGTTGACGCATGGACATGCATATGTTATTATCATTATGCCCGACATTGAGAGTGTCTGACTATCAAGCGTTTCGAACGAAAAATAAGATAACTTATCCACATAATTTATCCACATTTTGTGGATAACCAGAAAATCATAGTAATCATGCAGTTTTCGCATAAAAATTACAAAGATTTTAAGAAAAGTTGTCCACATAGTTATCCACAATTGTTCATAAATGCTAATACTTATTACATAGTTATCCACAGAACTAACAATGCGCAGTGGATAACAAAACAATACTATATAGAAAAAGAGGTGTAATTTTTTAATGCGCAATGGTTGTAACCCAAACAGAGAACAGAAAGAACTCCTTGTCAAGAACAAAAAGAACTGGGAAGACTGGCTTTACATATCCCAGACTGGAACGGGGTTCAAATTCAGACACAAGACTACCGGCGAAGTCCTTGAATTGGAAAGAAAGCACAGATAAGTAGTCAGAAAGGAACGCTATGAACCGTAAAAATGATAAAACGGTTCCCGAAAATCCTGACGCATCTGACGAAATCGACGGTCTCTTTCCGAAAGATGACACTGTTGTTCCAACATTTGCTGACGATGATGAAGATGATAACATTCCTGACGATATAAACGGACTGGATGATAACTCACCTTCCCCGACAGCACTTGCTACGATACCTACAGGGTCCGTAAAGACTTCGCAAGTCGCGTTAAGACGTACGAGAAACCAAATCATTGACGAGACTACGGATGACTACATTGCAAACCTGAATCGACAAAATCTGCCATCGCCTGAAACTATATCCATAGAACTGGTGCAGAAAATACAGGATGAATTTGATATAGAAAATGCCACAAAAGGAAAAGGTGCCAAGTTCAGGGCACCTGACCAGCTGTCATTTGATCAGATTGCCCAGTTCATGGCCATCCTGTATCCGATCATACGCATCTCCTGTGCAGGAGCAAGTGCGGACACTACATATGACCTTTTGGGACTGTATATGGACGATGGTCCCGATGAAGGAACATATGTAACGTCAGAAGAAGAGTTCTACAAAATTGCACGTAGATTCAACCGAAGACTCGAATCAAGACAATTTGATGAGGCTATGAAAGTTCTGCGGACAATCGTACCAAGAAGACTCCGTTGCATGAACAGAGACCTCATCGCCGTCAACAACGGCATTTTTAATTATGATACAAAACAGCTGGAACCGTTCACGCCGGATCTGGTATTCATGACCAAATCACATGTGAATTACAATCCAAATGCTGTAAATCACACCATCCATAACGATGACGATGGAACGGACTGGGACGTAGAATCCTGGATGCACGAATTGACAGACGATCCTGAAATCGAAGAACTACTCTGGCAGATTCTCGGTGCCATTATCAGACCACATGTCAGATGGAATAAATCTGCATGGCTCTACTCTGAAACTGGTAACAACGGTAAAGGAACACTTTGTGAGCTTATGAGATCCATGTGTGGGGAAACTGCATTTGCAGCCATCCCAATCAGCGACTTTGGAAAAGACTTCGCTCTGGAACCACTCACAAGAGCTACAGCCATCATCGTGGATGAGAACGATGTCGGAACCTTTATTGACAAGGCCGCAAATTTAAAAGCTGTCATCACAAACGACGTCATTCCGATTAACAGAAAGTTCAAGACGCCCATCAGTTACCAGTTCTACGGTTTCATGGTGCAGTGTTTGAATGAGTTTCCGAGGATCCGTGACAAGTCCGACTCTTTCTACAGAAGACAGCTGTTCATTCCGTTTGAAAAGACATTTACTGGACACGAACGCAAATACATCAAAGATGACTACCTGCACCGGCCAGAAATTCTGGAATATGTCATGTACAAAGTACTTCACATGAATTATTATTCCCTTGCAGAGCCGCAGGCATGTAAAGATGTTCTGGATGAATATAAAGAGTTTAATGATCCAGTAAGACAGTTCTTTGAAGAGATGCAGGATTCCTTTGTATGGGATTTGCTTCCGTTCTCATTCCTGTATGAACTATACAAATCGTGGTTTCACAAGAACTCTCCGAGTGGTTCCTTACAGGGAAAGAACAAATTCATCACAGAAATCGTGAACATCACGAAGAACAGCCAGATGTGGTACTGCATTGATAAAAGCAAAACTCTTCGTTCCACAGGCAAAATGTCTGTGCCAGAACCGTTGATCGCACAATATGGTCTGGAAGACTGGAAAAACCCGAATTACACCGGCAACGATGTAAACCGAATCTGCACACCAAAGGTTCAGAATTTCTATCGCGGACTGCTCCGTTATACGGACACGCAGGATGAAACTGAGGAAACCTCCGAGACACAGGAAGGAGGTATACCGGATGAAAATACTGATTGACGGGGATGCATGTCCTAAAATTCCAACGATCGAACGTATCGCCAGACAAAAATGCATTCCCTGTCACATTTACTGTGACGCATCAAGATATATTGATTCTGATTATTCAGAAATTCATGTTGTGGACATTGGATCCAATTCTGCAGACATGGCAATCGTTAAATACTGCATGGATAATGACATTGTTATTACAAATGATACAAGCCTTGCAGCCATGGCACTTGCAAGAAATTCATTTGTGTTAAACAGCCGTGGCATGGAATACACAAAAGAAAACATCATGTCGCTGCTAACCGAGAAATACATACGGCAGGCACGCACCCGCAAGTCCGGACGCAAACAATTCAAACCAACCAGGGAGTTATTTGGAAAATCTGCCAAAACCAGCGTGTCATTTGCACAGGCGCTGGACGAACTGATTATTAAAGCATCAAAGGAGAACTGATAAGCATGCATAGAAATTATTACTTTGATATGGACGGCGTGGTTGTCGAATATAACATAGGAGCGTTCACTGGTGACAATCCGTTATACCTTCAGAAAAATGCACATTATTTCCGTGATCTGGAGCCGGATTATCGGATGCTGGAAGTGATAGATACCATGTTCAAACGATCCCGCTATTCCGGTGATCATATCTATCTGCTTACCAGTATTCCTATGAATGGAGCTATCTTTAATGAACATTTCCATGATAAAATCACATGGGTGAACAAATGGCTCCCTTACCTGGACATCAATTCCATCCTGATTTCCGTAACATCAAAACGGGATGCTGTGGAATACATCCAGAATCATCAGCTTTCAGCAAAGGACATACTGATTGATGATTACAACAAGAACCTCATGGACTGGCAGAAAAATGGTGGCGTATCCGTGAAATATTGTAACGGTATCAACACGCCGGAATCCTTTGACGGCATCCGTGTCCATCACACATGGTCTGCTGAAGAAATTCTGTCAGCACTTGAAAATATATCAAAATAAACGAAAGGACTTGCTATGAACGGATATTTTTATGATATTGAGTCCCTGGACAATGTATTCACACTTGCAAACTTCAGGGACAAAGATAACACCGTAGAAATCTACTATCTGTGCGATGATGCTCCGTTAATTCCGGCTGTCGATTTTGAACAGCGTGCAACGGATATGATCCACAAGAAAAACCGGAACTTCACAGGTGCCTGTGAGTTCTACAACCTGAAAGAGCCTGCTTCCATTGACAGGCTTGCCCGTACCTTTGGACTGTCTGATGCTTACTATCAGAATAATCCAAATATGCCGTCTTCCTATCCGGCAGCGTACAGACTGGTCTGCGACACTGACCCTGATTATGACGAGGATTTGCATCCGTATCTTTTCGGATATAACTCCTATCATTATGATACCACGATGCTCGTCATGTTCCTCTATGACTGTATTGATCAGAATGGACAGTTTCACATTACGACTGCTGCACAGATGCGACAGTATAATAACGAGCTGTTCGATTCCTTCAACGGTGAATGCAAGAACATGGAAGACCGTCTGAAGCATTCCTACAAAGATCCGAGCAGACCAAGCAAAGGCTTTGTCGGACCGGATTACAAACTTCCGACATTCGTGATTCGTAAGAACATGATGATGTCCGGCCGTCACATTGATGTCGCCAGACTGAACGAAAAGCAGTCCAAAGTCGGACTGAAAAGATTACTGGGCTCCCTCGGATACCAGATTCTTGAATCAGACAAGCTCCGTCCCGGACAGGATCACATTGATACCACGGAACAGCTGCTTGAGCTGATCGCTTATAACGTATCTGATGTTGTCAACTTAAAGAAACTCTTTGAGCACAATGCTTATACATCAGGATTCTTACTGAAGAAACAGCTGCTAAAGACTTATCCGGAGCTGGTATACAATGAAAAAGACGACACCTACAAGCCGGACATCTCACAGAGTTCTGTCAGAAAGGACAGACTGACCATTGACTCTTCGTCAGCACAGTTTTCCACAAAAGCACTGTGTCCTTATGGCCACCTGCATGATTATGACACGGTATCGTTCATGTACCCTTCCGAAGCAAAGTCAAAGCAGTTCGGTATTCCGAGAGTAAATGTGCTGGAAGAAGCCAAGGAATTCTTCTATTCCCACTTCTCACAGCCGGAACTCAGAGCACAGTTTGATGCCATCTACAATTATTATAAGCAGATTGAGGGTAAGAATTTCAATGAGAGTAAGAACTACCTGATCGATCACGGTATTGATCCCGATGCATCACCGGATCCTGAAATGGAACTACCGGATGAGTTAAAGATCTGCAGGCTTTCACAGATCCCTGCGCCAAATACCTGTATGACTTACTTCAATGCAGATGGTACACCGTCCAGCTGCTTTGTAAACTTCTCTACAGGTGGCATTCATGGTGCAGAATACAACGTAAAGCTGTACCAGTCTGACTTGGAAAAATACGGAGAGTCGCTTGCAAGGTGGCAGGCTTCTGTCGATGTTTTCAAGAGAGTTATGGAAATGTACCCTGACCCATGTGACATCAAGAAAAATAAAGGTGTCACGATCGACGGTCACAAATACAAGCCTTCTGATTTCTTAAAGCCTAAAGCAACAGAAACGGAAGCATATTACAAGGATCTGCCGAAAGAGCCTAAGATGCCACTGCTTTTCAAAGAATCAAAAGAAGGCAGCGGTTCTTACAACATCAACAAGCGTTACACCTATACTTCTGCTGACCCTACGCAGCACGAAGACTTCACATCCTATTATCCGAACATGTTGAGAATGCTGGATGCGTTCTTTAACCCTGGCCTCGGATATGACCGTTATGGTGAAATCTTCGATGATAAGACACGATACGGAAAACTCATGAAGGACAAGAACGAAACTCCGGAAAAGAGAGCCCTGTATTCTATCATGCGTAATGGTACAAAACTGATACTGAACTCTGCTTCCGGTGCGGCAGATGCAAACTTCGAATCCAATATCCGTATGAACAACAAGATCATCTCCATGAGAATCATCGGACAGCTGTTCACATGGCGTATCGGACAGGCACAGACAATCGCAGGTGCGAAGATCACCTCCACAAACACCGATGGTCTTTATTCCACCGGTCTGGAAGAAAGCGTGAACAATGCCGTTCTTGCAAAAGAGTCCGCAGATATCCACGTTGAGATCGAACCTGAACCGATTTACCTGATTTCAAAGGATTCCAACAACAGAACCGAAATTGCCATGAAGGACAACCAGCTCGGTGATGTAGAAGGTGCATCCGGCGGATCACTGGCCTGCAGAAAGGGACCGAATCCTGAAAAGTCACTCGCACACTCTGCTATCCTTGACTGGGCTCTGACAGAATATCTTGCATGTGCAGCCATGGGCTACAAAGGCTCCGGTATGGACAAACCGTTCGTAGACGAACTGGGAAAATCTATCCTGTCATCTGCAAGAGCAAAATTTGACGATGACATCCACACCCTGTTGATGTTCCAGAACGTCATCGCAAGCTCCACAGGTTCTCAGAGATTCGTATTTGCTACGACGGACGACGATATTACGACGCCGATCCCGCTCCAGCATTACAATAGATGTTTCATCATGAAGGATAAAACACCTGAAACGTATCATTTACAGATTGCTTCTGCAAAAGCGATCACGGATGCAACCATGGCAAAGAGACGTAAAGACGGTGACAGAATGCAGCAGCATGACCCTGTTGCTGCAGCAGTTCTTGCTGTGCAGGGTATCAAGACATCAGCTCTGCCTTTCAACAAAGAGGCGACCGTTGTTAAGATTCCCGGAACCGAATCTGAGTGGTATATGCTCATTGAGAACAATGACCTGCATCTGATGAGTCAGGAGCGCATCAATGAGATTCTTGACAGCCTGGATTATGACAAATATCTCTCACTGCTCCGTAAGTCCTTCGAGGATAACTGGTTCAACGAATCCCCGGAACACGAGCAGGAAATTGCTGATGCAAAAGAAGCAGAAAAGCAGGCAAAGAAAACAGCGGCATCCATCAAAGACGCAGTTGCTGAAACAAAAACCGGAGTCAGTAACAGTGAACCTGAACCGGCACCTACGGAAGCACCTGTTCATCTCTTCGGAGATAATGGCCTTGTAAATCAAATGCAGACGAATACAGCGCCTGTAACAGTACAGACGGTGTCACCCACAGACAGCACTGCAACGGATAATGCTTCGGCAGAATCTGTTCCTGTAACAGAACAGACAGAAACGGTTGCTGCTCCTGCGGCAACAGAAGAAGATGCACCTCCGGCTGCATTCGGAACTCTGATGCCGCCGGCAATGATACAGCTTCAGAACACACTGATCAGTCCTGTAGATATTGCCAATGCAGAACATGTGCTTTGTATGAACGGTATCCGTGAAATTGACGCACATAAAGTAATCTGTAAAGTCATACAGGTACTGACAGGAACTAAAATTGACTAAAAATACACTGCGGCGGCACCATGCCGCCGTGGTTTTGCAGGATGAGATCATGAATGAAACAATGAATAAACGAGGCAGACCGAAAAAAGAAAATGCCAGAACCAATGGATACAGAATCAGAATGACCGATGAAGAGAGTGCAAACCTTGATGAACTTCAGAAGATTTACAATCTTCCAAAAGCGCAGATCATAAGGGACGCACTATCTGAATATTACGATAAAACAATCAAAAAGAAAAGGAAGAAATAATTATGGGTATTGTATTAAATGACGATAATTACTATTCTGAACAGGCAAACAGGGATTACATGTCCGTCAGCCAGTTCAAGGATTTTGCAGGAACACTAATGCATGGTACCTGTGAAGAAGTCGCTTACAAGAAGGCAAATAACCTGATTCCTCAAATGGTCACAAAGGCTTTACTTGTGGGCCAGTATGTAGATACCTTCTATGAAGGAACGCTTGACAAATTCAAGGAAGACAACCGCGATAATATCTGTACAAAGACATCTATCAAAACATATGACAAGAGTCAGAATCCTGATGACTTGCAGCTTCTTGCTGATTTCAAGCAGGCTGAGTCCATCATCGAGAAAACAACCGGTGACCCTCTGTTTTCTGCATACATGAGCGGTCAGAAACAGATCATCATGACTGCTATGTTGTTTGGTATCGAATGGAAAATCAAGATGGACTCCTATCATCCCGGCGATAAGATCGTTGACCTTAAGATCATGAGATCCATGGATCCTATCTGGTCAGACAAGAACCACATGAAATCTGACTTCATCAGATACTGGGGATACGACATTCAGGGTGCCGTATACCAGAAAGTGGTAGAAATTGTCACAGGACAGAAACTTCCGTTCTTCATCGCCTGTGCAACAAAAGAAGACCCTATCAACATCGAAGTGATTCAGATTGATCAGTCCTACCTGGATGATGCACTGGAATTCGTAAAACAGCAGCTTCCTCATGTTCTTGACTTAAAGAATGGCGTTGTGACACCGATTGCCTGCGGAAACTGTTACTGGTGCCGCAAAGCAAAACAGTTAAAAGCACCAATTCACATGTCAAGCATCGTACCGGCAAGCACAGACACAGATCCTGATATGCCTGATATGTCTGATTTTACGGATGATGCTACATCGGATGCACAACCTGCACCTTCTTTTGGTGCTGTACCGGAAGCATTCCATCTGTTTGGAAAACTGCCCGGATAACAAACGCAAGGAGAAATCATCATGCACTACGAATCCAATCAGTCTGATGACAGACAGAATCCTATGCACATGTTTCTCTGGATCATAGCTGTTATTATTGCGGCTGCCGTAGTGCTTGGTATTACCGTGATATTTCACATATCAAAATCTGCGGCAGATGGCCGGAAAATGAACAGCTATATTCTTGGAAAAGCATCACAGGCTGGATACATCGGCATAGAAATCACATATGATAAAGAACCTGTGGACATTGTATTATATGATCCATCACAGAACAAATATCTGCCTGCAATATCGGAAAAGATATATTACCATATCGACGAGGAAAAACACACTGTCACACTCCTGGCAGACTCAGACAATCTCGGCGTATGGTCGGCAGAATTTAACACAAAGTCAAATAAAAATCTGGAATACTGCATGGTTGAAACACCGTCGGAAACGCTTTACGTGACAAAACCTGTGATTTACATCGGCAATGACGGACAGTATTACATGAAATTTACGACAACATTGTCAGGTTCTGAAGAGACATCTGCAAAATGCAACATGACGCTTAACAAGTCAAATTTCTCATATGGATTAAAATCTGCGGAAATTACACTTAACGAAGAAGCTCATGTTCTGCTGGAATTTCCGGAACATGTTTTTACGGACGAGGACTACAGACTTCGTGTCAATATTGCAACCGAATCCAAGAAAACAGCAAACACAAGCGTTAATATTCATCTAAACGCCCGCAGGGCTCCGGAACCTGTGGAAAACAATGAAACACCGGACACGGAATGATCCTGTCCGAGAAAGGATAAAAGCATGCCAGCAAATACGAATAATGAAGTACAGTTCCGCTGTACAATCAGTTACATGTTCAAGGGATGCCCGAAACAGGACGGCTGGTTTGGCTGCTTTGCAAAAATGCGTGGCGGATCAGACATCCGCCTGACAGGCAAGACAATGCTTCCTCTCACAAAAGGGATGCAGTTAGACGTCACCGCTGTAAAAGTAAAAGATGACGAATACAATGCGACAGATCTGACCATTGTCACCCGCACCCTATCCGGTACAAAAGCCTACCTGATGTCATTGAACGGTGTATCAGAACCGGTTGCAAAAAAGGTGGTACAGGCTTTTGGCAGTGATGCTATACAGGTAATCCGTGATAACCCCGACATGGTAAAACAGCGTCTTGGTTTGACGGATCGCCAGATGAAAGCCCTGTCAAACGGTGTTACAAGTACCGATGAATTGAACCAGATCCGTACATTCCTTCCGGAACTTTACACAGATGCCATCAATTACATCAAAAAGAATATTCCGTCACCAAAACAGACAATTCAGAATGATCCGTGGATCCTTTTACAGTGTCCGCATACATCATTTCAGGTGGTTGACACGATTGCCATCCGGCTTGGAATCAGTCCTTTTTCCGACGACCGAATCGAAAGAGGTATCCAGTACACACTGGAATCCATGCAGACAGGAGATAATTACATCAATCTGTCCGACGATAATGCATTATCCGCGCTAATGACGAGGGTAGAAAACCTGCTGCGAATTCGTTTCGGTGGTGGAATGAGCGAATTTGGAAACAGGCTTCTCAGAATGGCCGGAAAACAGGATGCTATGATTGTAATACGTCCATATAAAAACCAGTTTCACCTGTATACAGCGCAAGACATGGAAGATTATAATCTGGTTTTAGACCACGTAAACTGTATCAAAATGCAATCTTATGTCCAGACAGCTGAACAGGCAAAGCGTCTCAAAAATGAGATCACCATTGTAAGTTCCGTACTTCCATACCGGCTCACAAATGAACAGGAATATGCAATCATCATCGCCTTGTCACGGAAACTGAGTATCATCACCGGCGGACCCGGACGAGGAAAAACACTTACCATTTCCTGCATTGCTGAATGTAATGTGGGTATGCCGGGAATCATGAATCCTGCGGATGCAGGAAAACACGGAAGAGTCCTGCTGCTTGCTCCAACAGGTCGTGCTGCCAAGAAACTATCAGACAGCACAAACGGCAAATACACAACCATGACCATTGACAGGCTGATCTGTTCCATCGAAGCAGAAAATAAAGCAGATGCACAGGCACAGAAAAAAGGCAAAGCAAAACCTCACGGTATGTTTCAGTCTTATAACAACAGAGACACACTGATCATCGTGGATGAAAGTTCCATGATTGACATGCCGAAAATTGCAGCGCTGTTCCGGCACTTTGACAAACCGAGATACTGTTTTGTCGGTGATAAAGACCAACTGCCACCTGTCGGAAAAGGACAGTTCTTCAAAGACATTATTGACTGCGGAAGAATTGCCATAGCAAAGCTCACAGTACCGCTTAGAAATGGCGGCCTGATCTTGCAGAATGCAGACAAAGTGAACGCCGGAGATACATCTTTGCAGTATGACGTTCATGAAATGCCGTTCTTTCCCCAGACTGGTGACAATCAGGCAGCACTTGACTTCATCATTGACCAGTATAACGACGAACGTGTACTGGAACCGGATGAGACGCAGATTGCCATCATCTGTCCTGTGAAGAAAGGTGACGTTGGTGTCATAAGCATCAACATTGCATTGCAGGATATTAACTGCCAGGAAAACCAGTATGGTATTGCATCTTATAATGCAAACCGTGGAAAAAACATCTTTTCCACAAAAGGTTACCCAATACCGGATACCTATTACGGTGCCGGACAAAATTACACCAGATTCCGTATCGGAGATACCGTTATGTGTACACAGAGTAACTATGGTGTGGAACTCACAAAATATGAAAAAGATGATTTCTGGAATGGCAAAGTAAAAGATAAGACATCCGGCATCTTTAATGGCGATGTCGGAAAAATCATCGGTTACGTTGCAGCACACACAGTTGGAAATGATACAGACAGCGATTTCATCATTGTTCAGTTGAATGACGGATATGTCGTGGAGCTGGACAGATCTGCAGAAGAGTTTGACCACTTTATGCTTGGATACGCAATGACTGTCCACAAGGTACAGGGTTGTGAATACAATACTGTCATTTATGTGTCACCAGAATCTTTGATTCGTATGACACATACCGGATTCGCATGCCGCAACCTCGTATACACCGGCATTACAAGAGCAAAGAGAAGAGTTGTCGCAATCGGTTCAAAGAACAGCTTAAATGCCTGCATCCTTACAGAAATGGCACCGAGAAACTCAACACTTGCGGAGGAACTCAGTTAAGTTAGGAGAGAATATCATGGGATTTTCATTACATGACTATCAGGCTCAGGCCAAAGACTTTCTGATTACCCATCCGAAAGCAGGTCTGTTCCTTGATGTCGGGTTTGGCAAGACCCTCACAACACTTGCTGCCTTGCAGGAACTCGGTATGAGAGGAATGATTTCCGGACATATCCTGATCATTGCGCCGAAGGCAATCGCAAGATCCACATGGATCGACGAAATGGCAAAATGGGGCATCCGTGCAAACACGGTGTCCCTGATTGTCAATGATAAGGGAAAACAGCTTTCCCGTGCAAAACGTATCAAACGCTATGAAGAGATTGCAACACACAATCCTGCGTTCTACTTTATCAACCGTGACCTGATCGCTGATCTGGTCAAATGGCACGCAGATAATAAAAAACCATGGCCGTTTCCAACGATAGTCGTGGATGAGCTTCAGGCTTTCAAATCCAGCCAGTCTTCACGTTTCAAAGCACTCAAAGCTGTTGCAGACGTAACCAGAAGATTCATCGGTCTGACAGGAACACCCACGCCGAACGGACTGGAAGATCTGTGGGCTGAAATTTACCTCATGGACCAGGGACAGAGACTTGGTCCAAACATCACATATTACAGGAATATGTACTTCAATCCGGGACTTATTGTGAATAACCGGCCGGTCAGCTGGCGTCCGAAGATTGATGCCGAAGACATCATATATAATCTTGTCAGTGATATTGTCATCTCTGTCCGCAATCTGAACATCAAACTTCCGGAAGTCACATACAACGACATTGTATGTCACATGTCAGACGAAGAGATGAAACTGTATAAAGAACTCGCAAAAGAAAAAGTACTGGACCTTATGATGGAAGACGGTGGAGAAGCATCTGTGGAAGCACAAAATGCTGCAATCTTATCAGCAAAGCTGTCACAGATGGCATCTGGTGCTCTGTATCTGGAAAAAGGCAAATCAGATTACGTGAGAATTCATGAGAGAAAACTGGAAATGTTGAACTATATCATAGATAATAACAACAATTCCCCGGTACTTGTTGCATATCATTTCCAGAGTGATCTTGCGGAAATTGCAAGATACCTGAAAGAAATTTATGCAGCTACCAAAGATCCAAGATATATCTGCGAAGTTTTTGACGGCTCCCCTGAAATGATTCACAAATGGAATCAGGGACGTATCCCTGTCATGCTGTTACAGCCTGCTTCTGCAGGACACGGCATTAACATTCAGGACGGCGGACACACGCTCGTATGGTACACCCTTCCATGGTCACTGGAACATTATATACAAACCTGTGGCCGACTGAACAGACAGGGGCAGAAACATCCCGTCGTCATACACCATCTTATCATGGACGGAACTATTGACCGCAGGATCATGAAAGTCTTAAACGATAAAGATGCTTCAGAAAAAGCATTGTTAGATGCAGTGGCCATTACCGTAAGAGAACTGGCACAATCATGATATAATGGTTCTTTTACAGAAAGACGAAACTATTATACACTGGATGCCGATGCCGCCAGCGCCGGCATCCAATCAGTAAAACACATATTTTTGCTTACAAGGAGGATAACAATGAGCAAAGCAGACGTAACATTCAAGCGTATGTGTCGTGACATTCTGGACAATGGTACTGACACAAAAGATGAAATTACACGACCCACATGGCCTGACACCGGCGAGAAGGCTTACACAATCAAAAAGTTTGGTGTTGTGAACCGGTATGATCTCAGGGAGGAATTCCCGGCGCTTACCTTAAGAAAGACGGCGCTGAAATCCTGTATGGATGAGATTCTCTGGATCTATCAGCGTAAGTCCAATAACATTAAGGATCTGAAGCCCCATATTTGGGATAAATGGGCTGACAAGGACGGTTCCATTGGAACAGCGTATGGTTATACCATCGGTGAGAAGTTCATGTTCAAAGGTGAAGAGACTGACCAGATGGATTATGTTCTCAAACAGCTCAAAGAAACACCTTATTCCAGAAGAATCCTTACAGATCTTTACCAGTTCCACAATCTGGCTACCGGACATCTGGATCCTTGCTGCTATTCTGTAACCTACAATGTTACAAAGGATAAGGAAACAGGCAAGATGGTTCTGAATATGGTGCTCAACCAGCGTTCCCAGGATGTGCTTGCAGCAAACAACTGGAACGTATGTCAGTATGCAATTCTTCTGATGATGGTTGCACAGGTCAACGACATGATCCCCGGCGAACTGGTTCATGTAATTGCTGATGCACATATCTATGACAGACATGTTGAGTACATTGAAGAGCTGCTGTCCCGCCCGGAATATCCTGCACCTAAGGTAAGACTCAATCCTGATGTGCATGATTTCTATGCCTTCACCACAGATGACCTCATCGTTGAGGACTATCAGGCTGGAGAACAGATTCAGAACATTCCGATCGCAGTATAAGCGGGCAGGAGATAAATAACATGAACCTTATTGTAGCTGTAGATAAAAACTGGGGAATCGGCAAGGATAACAAACTCCTTGCTCACATTCCCGAAGACATGCTGGCTTTCAGGGAACAGACCATGAACAAAGTTGTTGTCATGGGCAGAAAGACGCTAGAGAGCTTTCCCGGCAAGAAACCGTTAAAGAACAGGATCAATATTGTTCTGACAAGTGATAGAAACTATGCAGTTGATAATGCTATCATCGTTCATTCCGAAAAAGAACTGTACGATGAACTCCGTAAGTATAACACAGAATTTATCTATGTAATCGGTGGAGAAAGTATCTATAACCTCCTGATCAACAGCTGTTGCAGAGCATATGTGACGTACATCGACAAGGAATATGATGCAGACACACATTTTCCGAATCTCGATGAAAGACCGGAATGGAAACTCATTGATGAATCCTCAAGAGATCATATCAACGATGATGGAACCAAATTCCGGTTTAGAACCTATATCAGATTTATCTAATCACAAGAAATACCCGTATTGTCCTAACAATACGGGTATTTTTCAGGGAGAAACGACATGAGCAACAAAGTTAAAATCAAACTTGACCCAACGAAATCACCGGACAAAATGTTCAAAATATCATGGCAGAATGTAACTGCTGAAGGCCGGTCATTACAGGAAGCCATACGGATATTTGACGATAAAATAGAACGCCGCGTGCGTCTCGGATTCAAAGAAGCCGAAAAACAGGCAACGCTGTTAGATCATCCTGAAACCGGCGAAGATACTGCCGATTACGAGAAGGAATATGACAGATTAAGTAAAAATGGAAAGAAAGGATGAGATTTGAATATGGAATTGTTTTTAAAAATCTTTCCGGACGGATGCAGTCACAGACAGCTTGACATGCTTCATAATAAAGTATTTCAGAAATACGGAAATCCATACATGGACAGGAATATTTCATGGCCTGCGAATATCCGTAAACTGGAACAAATCCGGAGCAGCTTACAGATGTATTCTTCCTGCTATGTTTATGGGCAGATTGGAGAATGGAAAACAAAGTATTATTCCAAATATCTGAAAGATTATGAAAATCTCGGAGGGTCAAGAAACGACTTCGACAAGTGTATTGAAATTTACGAAAAGCATTTGCGGAAATCTTCCGTGATGTGTAACATTCACACTGATGGAGAAGGTGTTTCTTACAACGGCGTCAGAGAATCTGATGAGCCATGCTATTACAATTATCTATAATCAGGAAAGGATGATGATACTATGAGTATGAGCTACTGGTCAACCACAGCATACGGTGTTACGACTGATGACATTCATTTCATCGAAATGGATAAACTGTGGCCTGTTTTCCTTAACATCAATAATGCATTACAGGATACCCTGCTTGGTGACAAATTAAAAGATTTTCTGGAGTGTGAAGGCGTTGAAAAAATCGAAGATCTTGATGAAGAGCAGAGAGAAACATTTATTGTAAATTTCTATGAGAGCACGACAAATAAATGTATCACTTCTGCAAATGCTGCTGTTCTTGCAGATCTCGTATCACGGATTCTTCAGATTCCGTTTGACGAAATCATAATGGACAAGAACGAAGATGGGGATGAAATCGTTGGAATCGGTGCTTATTATCCCTGGAATACACCTGAAAAGCTGAAAAAACGCTTCGCAGTATGATTACGAGCATGCTTTCATTACTGCATATGCAATGTTCGGTATTAACGGACATTATTGCAACATCGATGCACAGAGTATTTCCAACTGGGGATAAGCAGCAAAGCTGATTTCATTATTGACATTTTCCTCATAAATGAGTATAATTGAATAAGATTTTGGTATTTGAGGTAATAAAAAAATGATGAGACCAGAAGAAACTGTTGAAACCTATCTGCTCAAACGGGCAGAGGAGCTTGGATTTTTATGTTACAAATTTACAAGCCCCGGAAACAACGGAGTACCAGACCGTATTCTTGTGGGACACGGAGTGACATTCTTTATCGAAACAAAAGCTCCCGGCGGGAAACCGAGAAAACTGCAGGAGAAAGTCATAAACCGTATCAATGAACACGGAGGTATTGCGCTGGTAGCGGCCAATAAAGAAGAAGTTGACACTATCCTTGAATCCATGATCAAAAGAAACACACGCCGCAAAACTTCCCGCAAGAAGGAAACAAAACAGTAACTTCATGCGTTTCAGGAAAGGTGAGACATACAACATGCAATTAAATAACATGCGTGATTTACGGACGGCTGTAAAAGGTGGGCTTGCCCTTGCAATCGCAACGGGTATTATCTTCTACAATAAACTGACCGTAGATCCCGCTGCTGAACAGATAGTATTTGCAGCTGACTATATGACGATGCAGCCTGTATATGGAAACGGTATCACCGGTTCATCCACATTTGAATCAGATATATACGAAGATACCACAGTTACTATAACAGATATGTCATCTCAGATTACATCTGCTGTCTGTGTATCTTCAGATTTTAACGAAAATATTGTAACTGCTAACAATAAAGCCTGGGAGAAAGCAAACCAGCCTGTAAACATCGTACATTACAACCATGAGAATCTTAATGCATATCACGGTGTATGTGTCGGCCCATCCGGAAAAGAAACATATTATAATCTTCCGATGGACGGAGTTGTCCGTATCATGCGCAACAAAGGATATTCTGAAGAAGAATATCCATACTGGATCCGTGATGACGGTGTAAAAATGTTTGGTAACTATGTTATGGTCGCTGCTGATCTCGATATCCGGCCAAAAGGAACCATTTTGGAATGTTCCCTTGGAACAGCCATGGTCGTGGATACCGGCGATTTCGCAAAGACAAACCATACACAGCTGGATATTGCAACATCCTGGTAACACGCATGACTAAACCGGAGAAAAACATGAAAAAGATCGCTACATTACTGCTTATCGGGCTTTTATCTGTTACGAATGTAATGCCTGTAATGGCAAAGACAGCTACAACAGATCTTGATTTTGTGCAGATCATCGGAGATGTATCTGATATAAATTACAACAGAGCCATCACAAACTATTGCAAAATTCCGGAAAATGTAAGAGAATCCTTCCAGATCAATGGCTGGACACTGTCCATCACCACAGAAAATCTGGAAGATACATGGTTCGCAGGAATGGGATACACAGCCATTGCCAGTGGATATGACTCCATCCTCAAGGAAATCCGTTTGGAGAATACCAAGAACGGTTCCAATGCTGTTATCCATGAAATGGGGCATTATGTAGACGGACAGCTTGGCTACATCTCCAACACGGATGAATGGAAACAGATCTGGACATCAGAATATACCACCAGATATGGCAGCACCAGTCCATTGGAAGGGTTTGCCGAAAGTTTTGAACAGACAATACTTCACGGTGTATCCTATGCAAAAACACACCCATTATCCTACGCATTTTGCACAAATGCCTGTAATCAGATTCAAGGACTACCGGATGAACAGTAACAAATACATAAATAAAATCACTCGGTATCACACCGGGTGATTTTGCGTTACACTGGACTTCATACAGGGGATCACAAAAATGAGCAGACTGGAACAGATTAAAACACTGGACGATGTCAAAAATCAGATAGAAGAAAAAGACATCGTTGTCATCTCAGAAGAAGACGACATATACAAATGTCCGACATGCGGACAGATTTTCACCGGCAATGACATCATCCGATATGGATACCGCTGGTGTTATTCCTGTGGGCAGAAAGTAAACTTCATACTTCCGCGGAACCGATTCTGAAAGGAGGATCCTTCCTTATGAGTGAAATTGAAATTGATTACCGTGAACCCGATGCAAAGAAAAAGATCATTGAAGCCCTTGATCAATGGCTTGAAAAGGACACGCTTGAAAAACTGGAGATTCAGATAAGGCATATCGTGTCCGCAGATTTTGAGGAAGACTTTGAGAATATCTTTGAAATGGAAGAAGTCACAGATTTTAACGGCTGGCAGTGTGACTGGTGGAACACAATGGAATACAAAGATAACATCTTCAACCTCTATGGTGAAGCATGGTATGGAAACATCAAGATTACCAGCTGATTATCCACAATGAGGAGAAAAAATAAATGAGAAATAAAACAATTGAGAAAGATATTGTATATATTGCAGAACTTGACGGTGATATAGATGACATAGTCGCTGCGCATTATCTGCATAATGAAAATCGGCTGCAATGCGTCGTATGTGATCCTTATCCGCAGCGGATTTCACGGTATTTGGGATTCCAATAAATACAAAGAGCTGCTTGATACCTATCATGTAAGAGAAGACAAGAAACTCCATGATTTATTGGCGTGTCATGAAGGTCTTGCACTCCTGGATCATCCATCCACATTTTACTTATGTAATTTTACATGGGTAAAACCTTTTAACAAAGGGCTGAAAGGAACATACACTGAATGGGGAAGCACAAAAACAGATTCAACACCATACAGAAAAGTATATGCGGCTATATGTTTTGATCACTGTTCTGACAAATGTGAAACCCTCAGCAGATTGAAATAGCTAAGGAGTCTGATATGCGATTCTTAAAACGATTATTTTGTAAGCACAATTTCATAGAAACAAATGAGCTATGGTCTTTGTTTGGAACAGATCATATCACAAAAGTCTGTACAAAATGCGGAAAACGAATCTATTGATAAGGAGGTATCACAATGGCTGTTCTAACAGTATATTGTAAGAAATGCAAACAGGATAGTTCCCTGTGCGGTTTCATAAAGAAAAGTGACCTGAAAGGCACACAATACGAAAGCCTGATGAGCACTATTACAGACGAAGAACTCGATGCATTGGAAGCCACCGGCGAAATACAGGACGAGTGGGACAGATGGGACGGAAAATGTCCAATCTGCGGTTCCGATGATGTAATTGCATTCTAATCACAATAGAAAGGAGAAAATATGAATATCGAAAATATCTTAAAAAGCGAAAAACAAGTAACTTTGACTCTGAACAGAGACGAACTTGTCATGCTTTGTAACATTATGTACAGTGCCAAACGGACCGATGAAGATGAAACGAAAAGAGAACTGTTCCACAAGACATATGCCGATATGATACTTGCAAGAGATATGTGCCAATATGGACACCTTGACAATTTCTCTCTCAGTCAAATTATGAAAGAGAGAAACAGCTGCTGTGAAAGCCCCGAGGGCATCCTCTCCGATGAAGATATTGACGTCTTCAATTCATACCTTGAAGATAACGACATGGAAACTGCTTTCGGCAATTCTGATTTCACAAAAATCTACAAGAAAATTGTCGGTTTTCACGGAACAGACAGAAGTGATAAAATTAAAAACTGGATTCAGAAACAGGAGGTGTGACAATATGGCTGCTATTACAATAGATCAATCTGAAAACCTATCTGGAAGATGCAGGGGTTGTACACATAAATGTTATGATGGGAACATCTCCACCATATGCCTTGCATGCAAACGACAGTATTTCCCTGGCATGGAAAATGAACCTTATGAGCGTAAGAAAGACTATTACAACCCCGGCGTATTGATTCCATAATTAGAAAAGAGGTATAGTATCATGGGTGAAAAAGATACAGGAATAACAGAAAGAAACTACTGTCCTTATGCATGTGACAAAAGAGATCCTGACGGAGATTTTGATACCTACTGTACATCATCAGGTCACTGCCAGTATCAGCACAATGTGAGAGACTGCGACGGTGACATCGTATCTCTCTGCAGAATGTAACGGGAGGTGATAAATATGCGAGGTATGCTCACAGATGCCATACAGTCAGAAGCCAAAAACTTCCTACACAGAGAAATCTCACAGAAAGAATTAAGACTCTATCCATACATCGACTATTCCGTCAAGAATGGATGTCAGGGTTGGAGCTATGATAAACTGGATTCGACAGAAATAAGTATTCTGAACCTATTGGATAAAGAACAGCATATTTGCTATTCTCCGGAAAAGGTCATTGTGACCCTCGGATTTTATGACTACATGCAAAGGGTTCTTGCACTAGGTTATGTAGACGAATTTCTTTAAAGGAGATAAAATTATGCAAATAGGCGGAAAAGAATACAAAACAGGACAGCATGTCCGTATCGTCAATGCAAAATCCATACTGCATTACAGCTATGGTATATCCGGCGATATAGATCACGAAATGACAGGTGTTACCGGTACTATTGTCTCGGAATCCAACTACGATAAAAATGCAAGAGCAAATCTGAAAGTGGACGCACCATGGGACACAAAATATCATAACGGTACTACCAGACTATACTGTGATGATGAGCTTGAAATCGTCACAAAATAAACTACCGCAGAAAGGAACAAAAAATGAAGAAGAAAAGATTTCTATCTGTCATACTCATATGGATCCTTGCTATGTCTATGCTGACAGGATGTGCCGACGGTTTCTATTTAACAACAATCGGCGGAACAAATACAGCTGATAATACAGTCAGTGATAGCAACACTGAAACACCGGAACCCGACCCCATTGTATACGAAGTCATGATGTACGATAATCAGGGTAACAACTTTCTGACATTTCAAGGAAATCAGTTTACAATCACACCAAACAGGATCAAACAGTGGGGTTGGAATACAGACGGTTACTGGACAAGCTGGTATGATACAAGTTCTGTCGTTACTATAGAAGTCGATGGCAATTACATTCAGTCCTGCGGCAGCACACTGATATTCAAAGACACCAGACTGAAAATGATTCCTATTCCCGATACATTGTCTATGGCACAGACAGTGAGCACAGACGAAGAAACAATATCCGAAATTCCGGATGAGTATGCCGATGGCTACACCCTAAATATAAACAGTGAAAACATAAAAACTTACATAGGTTTGAGAACCTGGTGGTACGACATCAAAGAAAAAGGTCAGCATGGTAGTAAAATTATTCTCGTACAGTCACAGGACGGCTATAATATCGGAGCCTTTATAGGTGATGACGTCACATGGGAGGTTGCTGACAAACTACCTAAAACCACAAAAATCATGATCGGTGAAATGCCGTTGTTCCTGCACAGATGCAATTTCACTGTAATTGACACGGCACTTATTGAAAAAGCTGTACAATAAGGAGGAAATTTATGGGACATTCTGAAAACTGCACTTACAGCGATGATGACGCTCTTTTATATTGCATCTTAAGATCTGGAGGTCATGAAATGCTCCTTTCTGCCAGAGAAGCAGATGTATTTGATCAGTATCTGGAATATGCAAGACACAATGATAAAGAACTTTCTGTCGATATGGAATCTGCAGATCATGAGCCACTTTCAATCATATATGGTGGACTCATGATGAAACGGTGTGAGTTCGACAAAATACGAAAGATAGTCGAAGACTTAAAAGACTATGCTTTCCTTGACCTTGACAGAGATAAGGAAAATCTCGCTGCGTCATGCTATAAAGATATTGTGTTCTTCCCTGAACACAAAAAGCACGACAACTTTATTCCGTTTGCAGCACTGATGCAGACAACACACCCGTTTGACAATGATGAACTATCAGTAACCATGTTCCCCATGAATAAGGGTAATCTTATATGGGAATGTATGGCAGGTAAACAGTTCCTTCTTGCCTGCCGGAAAAAGGTTGCTGTAAATGACGAAACAACCGTAGATAACTGGAAAAACCAGATCAACATGGATGAGCTCATGGCTGCATATCAGGTTGCAGACCTGTACACAGGCCCATTAAATGATGAACCTGACACAGCAGACGGAGCAGAAATAATCCATGGCGTTTTTGACGAAAAACAGAACAATACTGGAAACAGCAAAGAAGAGCATCAGGGACAGTATAAATTAGAAGCCTATGATAAGGATAACGATGTCTACGTTGAAATCCTGACATTATCCGACATCGAGATCTTAAAGCAGTTAGGCTGTAATCTCTGGGAAAGACTCAACTTATCACGATATGACACCAATGAGCCTATTGATTGGCTCGTCATATCTGACACAGAAGACGAGCACCCTATATGCTTCCTGTCGGGGACAACCCCGACACAATGGCAATCTTACGAATAACCAAAAGAAAGGAAAATGTATCATGGAAATGAAAGATAATGTGCTTTATTTTGCAAAGGTAAGACCTACTGCAATCATTCCATCCAGAACAGAAGAAAATGCAGGATACGACATTTATGCAAACTTTGACCAGATGGAAGATGTGGCAGCAATGGTCATTGGACCATTTCAGACAGCGCTGGTTCCCACTGGCATTGCATCCGCAATCTCAAACGACTGGTACCTCCAGGTAGAAGAGCGTGGATCTACTGGAACCAAAGGTATCAAGAAATCGGCCGGAGTTGTGGATGCGTCATACCGCGGTGAGATCTTCATTGCCGTCACCAACGTCAATGATAAGAACCTTATTATCACAAAAGAAGTCGACAAAGTAACTATCACAACAGATGCAATCAAGTATCCTTACAGCAAGGCGATTGCACAGCTTATCCTGCACCGTGTTCATAACGAAATCCCTACGGAAGAAATTACATTTAAAGAGCTGCAGTCAATTCCTTCCACGCGTGGAGCAGGTTCCATTGGATCATCGGGGAAATAATGCCAATGAAAACAATCGAACAAGTGAAACAAGAAATTAGATTCGGAAATGTTTACACCCTGGAAGAGTTCGAAAAAATGCTTGATGACAATGCCGTCAGTTATTATGACGGCATTGGCTACTTCCATGACGGTGAGAAAGAGACAGAACTCAGTGTTTTTGACAACAGTCTCACCTATGATGATGTAAAAGATTTTCCTTATGTGTGCTGGTACAATAAATAACAAAGAAAGGAAGCTGCTATGATATACACATCTTATTATGCAAGAGCCCGTTCATTTCCAAATTTCGTGCACATCCGTATATCAACATCTGCACCAAAATGGTATCCGTTTCAGACAGAAGGAATCCCAGAACTATATCCCGGTTTTGACCTTGTAAATGCCCTGAAAACAGGAGAAATCACAGAAGAAGAATACACCCGTAGATACGAGGAAAAACTGGCCCGTCTTGACAAGACAAAAATACTTCGTAAAATATGGGAACTGTCCAACGGAAAAGACGTTCTGCTCCTTTGCTACGAAAAAGAAGGTGATTTCTGTCACAGACATATCGTAGCAAAATGGCTTGATGCTAATATTACAGAGCTTCCGAAATCTTAAAGAACAGGAGGAAAAACAATGATTTGTGTAGATTCCAACGGAACCAAATTGTCCGTAAATGATGCAGTCATGTACATTGATTCCAACGGCGGTGAATGGGAAGGAACCGTAACTGGTTTAATGGGCGATAATAAAATCAAGATCAGCTGTGAAACCGGCGATATCATCGTAGATGCAGCAATGGCGTTTATTCTTCCATAGAAAGGAGCATCATATGCCTGACAAAAAACAGAAAACACCTCATCTGGATGAATGTAGATTTTGCACCATTAATTATACAGAATTTGACATCTTCGGACACGATGATTATAGATGTTTGTGCGCTCTAAAAGACGGAAAAGAGGTCGACTATACCTACTGCGCCGGAAAATGTTCTGCCGGGAAACCAAAAGATGAAACATGAGGAGGTGCTATGATGAGTGAAGCCGCATTACAAACGCTGACAGGTTTTGAAGTCGTATATTATTACAAAAACCTGAGACTTTATGCCGGCAACAAAATGATGTTTCCTATAAGAAAACCTGCGGAAATATACAAAAAACATTATGCAGCAAGACCATACTTTGACGCCGAACTGAAAATTGAAGAAATTGAATATCAAGGCATTCCCTTACCGCCTTACCAGATCTTCAATGAAAAAGAAGTAATTGACAAGGATCATTACTTCGGAATGGATGCCTGTGAACCTGAAGATTATTTCACAGACGATGTCGTTGATATGCTAATCAACATGCTTCCACCGGTATGCTTGAGACAAAATTGTACACAAATCGGTGGTGCATATAATCACAAATATGACAAACATGGTCGATATAAACCGACATTCGCCACGTTTGAAAAAATAACAGACAAAATATGGAGATACTGCGGCCTATGCTTTTATGGCGAAAATAAGCCTGCCTGACTATTTATTGAGGAGGAAATTGCGCATGAATGTTATCGTTAATATCAATAACTGCCCCGAATATGCAAAGAACCATAAATTCATCATTGCCCGCAACGATGAAGGAGAATTATGGTTTTATGATGCATTTGATGACGAGGCAGAAACAAAACGTATTGTACGTGATCTCGGAGCTAATGCAATCATCATTCCGAATCAGAAAGGAGTTTGATCAAGATGAGCCTGTCACTAAAAGGAAAAGATACCACTTACCATGCTGGCTACAAAACGAATGCCCGTGGTGAGAACAAAGGTATCGGTCTTTACACAGATAATCACAAAATCGGAGACTTAAATGATATTGCATATCTCTGGCCGGAAAATAATCAAGATACGCTCATCATTGATCTGGATGAATTAAAGAAACAGAATATCCGAGTGGCACTGAAAAGCCGCGACACCATTTCTGATGTCGTAAATTTCCGTGCGCAGCTTGTGAAGAGGAGGGAAGACAATGAATAAAGTACCTACAATACAGGAGATCGCAGCTCTCAACAAAAAGTATCCGAAAGGGACACGAATCAAGCTGATCGAAATGCGGCAGGATGCTCACCCAGTTCCTTCCGGAACAATGGGTACCGTCGTTGGTGTGGATGATCTCGGAACAATCCATGTGTCATGGGATAACCATTCTTCACTTGGAATTGTTGAAAATATTGATGAGTTTGAGATTATAAAGGAGGACTGACATCAATGACCAAAATAGAATACGATGCGCTGGTTTCCAACATCAATCATCACATGGACTGCTATTACAACAACGATGATCCTGAAATCAGTGATTATGAATATGACCAGCTTATGCTCCAGTTAAAGGCTGCTGAAAAAGAACATCCGGAATGGATCACGAAAGATTCCCCGTCACAAAAAATTGGCGGTATTGCGAAACGTGAAGCTGGTGTCAAGATTGCACATGACGTTCCAATGCTGTCCATTGAAGATGTATTCACGAAAGAAGACGTAACAGCCTGGGTAGAAAAAGTACAGAGCATTCATCCTGACTGTTCCTTCTCTGTTGAAACAAAGATCGACGGATTATCCATGACATTACGATATGATAAGTTATCTAATATCAGCATGGAATTATCTCTCGGAGAAACCCGTGGAGACGGTCTTGTCGGTGAAGACGTAACGGCAAATGCTCTCGTTATTCCCGATGTGAAAAAGACATTAGATTTTGCATATGATGACTTACAGCTTCGTGGTGAAGTATACATGTCACATGAAGATTTTGAAGCATACAATCAGGAACAGGAAGCTGCCGGAAAGAAACTTGCAGCGAATCCCCGTAATCTGGCGGCCGGCACATTACGACAGTTGGATCCCCAGATCACAAAACAGAGAGGCCTGCGGATGTTCATTTTCAATGTCCAGCGTGGTCCCGAAGAACTGATGACAGATCACTGTAAAAGTCTTGATATTCTGGCAGAACACGGTGTACCCGTTGTGTTCCACAGAGAATGCAGCACCGTTGATGAAATTCTTACAGCGATTGATGATATTGCAAAAATGCGTAATGATCTTGATTATGACATCGACGGTGCTGTCATAAAGATCAATCAGATTGCATACCGCAATGACTTTCCTGCTGGAAGCAAGTATTCCAGTGGGCATATTGCATATAAATACCCGCCGGAAGAGCGTATTGCTATCATGGATGCAATTGAGGTTGCTGTCGGACGTACCGGCAAAATGACTTACACGGGTGTGGTTCATGACAAAGAAACAGGAAAACCTGTTCGTCTTTGTGGAACCAATGTTTCAAGAGTAACTCTGCACAACCAGGATTACATCCGTCAAATGCAAATCGGTATCGGCGGAAGTTACAAGATCTTCAAAAGCGGTGAGATTATTCCGAAGTTAAACGGCTGTGTAACACCTCCGTCAAAAGTCTTTGAAACACCGGAAAACTGTCCTGTATGTGGAAGCCATCTTGTAAAAGATCCAGATACAGCAGACATTAAATGTGTAAATCCTTCCTGTCCTGCACAGCTTGTCAGAACATTATCGTATTTCTGTTCTCTTGATGCAATGAACATTATGGGTATGGGAGAGGCTATTGTGGATGCTCTCATCAAGGCGGGATACCTGAAGACATTCGCAGATATTTATCATCTGCACAGATACAGAGATGAACTGATTGCCAATAAAATCTTCGGAAAGGAAAAGACAACGGATAAGGTTCTTGATGCCATTGAAAAATCAAAGACTAATGAACCAGCAAAGCTCCTTACAGGACTTGGCATCAATAATGTTGGAAAAAGTACCGCCAAAGCAATCATGCAGCATTTTGATTCCATTCAGGCTGTTGCAGTTGCTTCTTATGAAGAACTTACAACCATTGATGACATCGGTGACATCACAGCGATGAACATCAGACAGTACTTTGACAATCCTCTGAATCAGGAGATCTTAAAAGATCTTGAGTCGGAAGGTGTCAATCTGCAGGTACAGAAATCTGAGGGTGCGACAGATAAACTCACAGGCCTTACCTTCGTTATCACAGGTACGCTTCCTACTCTTGGCAGAAAAGATGCAGAAGCTCTGATTGAAAAGAACGGTGGAAAATGCTCCGGTTCCGTAAGCAAAAAGACAAGCTATCTGGTCGCTGGTAATGCTGCTGGAAGCAAACTCACAAAAGCACAGGAACTTGGTGTCCCCGTAATCACAGAAGAGGAACTGATCTCAATGACATCTTGAAACTGTTGACAATCATTCTCATAAAAGAAAGGAAACCACTATGTTTATGCTGATCATCTGGTTATTTAAGTTCCTGATGATGTTATAATACATCAAACAAGAATAACCCAATTTCTAAGCTATTATTACACGTAAACAAAAAGAGCCGACTAATTTCAATAGTCGGCTCAATTTTTATATAAACAATGTAACAACTTTATTTTTTGTTGCCACATTGACTTCATATTTTGTATATTATATAATATACAAAAGTGAGGTGACATATATGCGGTATACAAAAGATATTTACAGTTGCATTTTGCATGATAAACAGCCAGGCAAACAATTTGAAGAGGATACTATACATATCCTATCACAACGGTTTCGTAACGATCGCTATTACAGAGCACAACGCTGTAAAATCATAGACTGTACTGATAAAGATATGGATCACAAAGCCGGAACAGATTTCATTTACAAGTCACCGGACTGTACAGAACTGCGAATTGACCTCACATTGCGCTTTGAAGACAAGCATTACATGCCGTATATTGCTGAAACAGAAATTCCTGCGACAGAATCGCAGAACTTCAAAATCGGAATCAAACATGGAAATACGCATCACGGTTATACCGAATTTGAAAAACCAGTCGTTGTTGTCGGATTAAGCATGCTACCACAAGATTACAGAGAACATGAAGACGAGATTCTTTCTAACATTATGGATCACTTTGATGACCTGATCTGTGAAGCACAGAGCGCATATGAATCATACACGGATAAAGAATGTGTAGATGAAATGAACTGGCAGAAAAATCCGAACTACAAGCGACCAAGAAATCTCGGTAAGCAGTATGAAGAAATAGAAAATATGATTGACAACATCAATCATGATAGTATGGAACCACAGGAAGGAGCAATCTATCCATGACAAAAATATACACCTTAACAGAGACAGGTGCTACGATTAACAATAAAGGGATCGACATCATTCTCAGAAAACTGGAAGATAACAACGTATACACCGGTTGTATCACCGTTGACGGTGGAAAGGACATGAACAATCCCAAACATCTTGCCAGTCTGTTACAAGCCGATGAAGATCCATGGATCATAATATCAACATCGGAAGAACTTATGTATGCTCCACCCGCCATGAAAGAAGAATTCATACGTCTGTTATCACAAGATGACACACGGACCAGCTGGGAAATACTCACAGCAGCCATCAAAGAACATAGTAAATGATTAACCACAGCCGGCTTTTTTATAAGTCGGCTTTTTCACGCCCAAAAAAAATAACGCAAAAAAGGAGAACCGCAACTATGACAAACAACCAGATCATCAAACCTACTGCTTTCACCAGCGTACCCACAGTCCTTAAGAAAAGTGTGGATGGCGAGCGTTCCTATGACCTTGTATCCAGACTGCTTGAAGACAGAATCATCATGTTCACCGGCGAAGTAAACGCCGACACAGCACAGATTGCCATTGCAGAACTTTTATATCTTGCTTCTGTTGATGAATCAAAGGACATCACCATGTATATCAACAGTCCCGGAGGCTCTGTCGTAGACGGTCTTGCTATCTATGATACCATGCAGTTTATCAAACCGGATGTAAGCACTGTTGTAGTAGGTATGGCAGCATCTATGGGTTCTATCCTGCTTTCCGGTGGTGCAAAAGGTAAGCGATTTGCTTTACCTAATGCAGAAGTTATGATTCATCAGCCTTCCGGTGGATCCAAAGGTATGGCTTCCGATATGGAAATCGCATGGAAGCACATGGAAAGATGCAAGGAAAAGCTCACCAAATATCTTACCAAAAACTCCGGAAGAGATCCTGAGAACCCCGATGATTACAATAAGGTGCTTGCCGACATGGACAGAGATTACTGGATGTCCGCAGATGAAGCCCTTGCATATGGACTGATTGATAAAATCATCCAGCCCAAATAAGCAGATACAGGCAGACAGATAATCATCTGCCTGCCTTTTTTCTCATAATAAGTTCTGAAAGGAGAACAGGAATGACACCACAAAGAGAAAGACTGACTGTTCTCTATGAAGAACAGAAACGATGTCAGGATGAAATACAGAAACTCACTATTCATCCGAACGGAAAGACATATGGCCAATGCATCAGCGATCTGATTTATAAGCATATTGATCCGGCATATACCTGCAAACAGACTTATCCAATGACACCCGCTGTGTATCAGGAGTATCAGAAAATGCACATGGCGCTGTCTTCTTTTGTTGGAAATAAATCCAAAGTATTCACAGAAGACGAATACTTGGCAGCCATTGACTATATGTCATTGAAATGGCATTGTGATATTCCATCAGAATACAAAATTTAATGATAAAAAAGGAGGAAATTATGGCAGAATTTTCGCAATTTCATAAAGATATTGACTTATCATCCAGAAAAGATATGATCGAATTCTTAAGAAACCACATGCGTTACGATCTGATGAATTCCTGGAACAGAGCAACATCCTATGCAAACAATATTAAGATTTACAATCTAAATATCAGCAAAGAAATCAGAGAAGCATTTTTTGAAATGCTGGACACTGACATCTTCGATGAAGTGCGCGACATTCTGGACGACTTCAGAGATCGATATGACGGCCGCTATCAAATTGGTGTGAACGGAAGATCAGGTGGCTACCTTGTACTGTATAATGGCTACAAGAAGGATTCCGAATACAAGTCATACTGCACTTTATGTGGACAGAAAAACTTCAAAGCAGCTACAGATACAGACTGTAAATGTGGCAGATGTGGTGCAAATGCCAGAATCAACTTCAACAGACCTATATATCAATATGGTGTTACTTTTAAAAGCATTGATCAGGATGCTGATTTTGAAGGCTGGTCTGATGAGGCCTTAAAACAGGACGTTCTTCTGATACAGGACTTTGATGCAACATGTGATGCCTACATTGAAAGACTGGCTGAGATCGCAGGCGAATACATCGTTGTAGAAGAGACAGTGTATGTACCGGAGACTAGACGGGTACTCAAGAGAAAATCAGAGGAGGAATAAGTATGTCATCAAACAATATGCTTGATAAAATTCCAGTCGTCATCCGGTACAGCTTTGATAGAGAAACACCGGTGCTCCTCTTCAACACCGAAGAAGACGCAGTATGTTACATTCGTGAGGATTTCCAAAGAGAGTGTGACATTGATACAAAGGAAAATGGTCACATTATCGGAAATGACATGGAAGTCCATATTGACGCAGACGGCTCCTATGCAAAAATCATCAATAAGAGCAATCGTCCTGATACAGATGATGCTGTGACAGAATGGTTCATCGGTACGATCAGAAACCCATATGAAATCACAGCAAAGAATGAGGAGTGATCACAATGGCGCATGTAAGCCGACAATATTTAAGAGAAAAATGGAGCAATGCCAAGCGTGACATGGAAGATTATCTTCAGGTGAACAATGAAGATCTTCCAGACGGTATTGCTCCCGACGATGTAAAAGCCTGCATCGGAAACATTGAACACCAGTTTGATGTGATAAAATCAGAACTTGAAAAATATAAAGATTAAAAAAATCAGGAAGGAAAAAATATGACAGTAAAGAAAAAACCCGTGACCACGGCAAACATGAGACGCCTCACGGAGCAGCTGATTGACTATTTTGCCGAAATTGAATGCTGGTATGATATGGGAATTTACGTCGATAATGAACGCTGGTCATCGTCGCCAAGAGATTCCGCATGCGAACAGAAAACGACGGCAAAGGGCACTGTTTACTATGTGGAAAAAGACATAGATATTGCGTCCAGCATGGAATACAGTAATCCGAAGACAGTCAGCATGTTCTTTGAAGGGCCTCTGTATTCAAAAATCAATTATGAAGACTATGATTTCCTGTATAAGCTGGATGAAAAGTTCCTCGCACCATATGGTCTGTATTTTGAACAGGGACATACCTGGAACGCAGCCGCCTTTCCTGTCTGAAACATAACAGAAAAGGATGGTATATTATGATTGTTCAAAATCTAATTGACATATTCAAAAATACACAGTTCACATTGAAACAGGCCTATGCTGCAAACCCGAATGTGAATCCAGAATCTGTAAGGGCAAGAATTTACGAAAATCTTGGAATTACATTTGACAGAATCGGTAGAGGAATTTATATTACAAAAGATGCTTCCTGTATCTGCATGGAAGGCGACGGCCGTGATTTGTCCGGTATTGCCGACAACAGTATTGACTGCATTCTCACAGATCATCCATGGGATGACAGCCGAGCTACAAAAGGTGGTACACGCAACTTCGCAACATACAGCACATTCCGTTACGTGCAGAATGATTTTGATGAAAAAGCCCGTGTGTTAAAAGACGGTGCATTCTTATGCGAAATCATTCCTGCAGAATCTGCGACAAACTTCGATTATCTCTATGAGATTAAGAAAATGGCCGAAAAAGCAGGCTTTGAGTATTATGCAAAAGTTCCATGGAAAAAAGGAACATTCGTATCAAACACCGGGCGTAAATCAAAGAATACAGAAGACATCATGCTGTTCACAAAAGGTAAAGCAAGAGCTCTCCGACCTGACAAACAACGCGGTGTGGATGCTAACGGAAACCCTACTCAGTTTATGGCAGGCGCAGCTGGCATGCTTCCAACGTGCTTTGATGTTCAGGCAGTACCAAAGAAAAACATTATTGCACAGTCAGAAAAACCAGTAGAACTGTACAAACAGATTCTGGAATACATCACAAAACCTGATGAAATTATTCTTGATCAGTTCGCAGGTTCCGGCGCCGTTGGACAAGCTGCAATAGAAACAAACAGAAAAGCAGTTCTTATTGAATTTGATAAGACAAAGGTACAGAATATTGCGAAGAGACTCAATATGCTGCGAATGGGTGACTTTTACATGTCACTCCCGCAAGCTGTCTTACAAGGATAATAAAAGCATACAGGCTCATATGAGCCTGTATGAATCACACCAAGAAACGAGGTGATAAGATGAATTGGTATGATTTTAACGAAAGAGAAAAGAAAGAACAGTATTACATTGACCTTTCCCATTTCGTTGACAGCGAATATGAGAAAAACGTATGCTTTCCGCCAAGAGGACAGATATTAAATGCCTTAAATCTAACACCCTATGACATGGTAAAAGTTGTTATTTTAGGACAAGACCCTTACCATGGAGAACATCAGGCAATGGGTCTGTCTTTCTCTGTTCCGAAGGGCGTGACAATACCGCCATCACTCAAAAATATTTACAAAGAACTGAACACAGAATACGGTGACAGTTTCCCGATTCCTGAATCGGGTGATTTGACACCGTGGGCCGAGCGGGGTGTTTTGCTGTTAAACTCTGTATTAACAGTACATGCACATCAGCCCGCATCGCACGCTGGTCATGGCTGGGAAACATATACCGACCGTATTCTTACAGAGATCAACAATAAGACATCACCTGTCGTATTTCTTTTGTGGGGACGATATGCAAGAGAAAAGAAACACCTGATCACAAATCCGATACATTGCATTCTGGAGGCACCTCATCCGTCTCCTTATTCAGCAGGAATGGGATTCTTCGGATGTAACCATTTTAGAAAATGCAATGAGTTTCTGAAAGATAACAACATGGTTCCTATCAACTGGAACACCATTTCATAAGGAGGTTAACAATGGGATACACACGTTACTGGCAGAGAACAAAGAAACCAATCACACAGGATTTTGTGGATGAAGTAAACAAAATCATTACAGACAGCAGATCCAAAGGAATCACAATCCGTAACGGACTCGGTGAAGGCGAGCCCACAGTTACGCTGAATAAAATTGCGTTCAATGGAGATGGTGCTCGTGATCTGGATCACGAAACATGCTACTTCGACAACGAAGAAACAGGCTTTGCTTTCTGCAAAACTGCAAGAAAACCATATGACTATACTGTGAGAAATGTATTAAAAGCCGCAGAAAAGCTCGGAATCATCACCAACGTATCATCTGATGGAGAAAACGAGCATATTGTGTCTGATACTGATTATCTAAATGGCAAGTGGTAAACGGCTTTTCTTGAAAGGACTGTGATATATGGATCTTCTACTGGAAAAAGTATTTGAACCCGACAGATGGATAGATGCCATCGAAACCGGCAATGAAAAAGGAATCAGTCGGTCTCTCTTAAAAGAGCTATGTCTTCCAGAAAAAAGAGAAGCCTTGAAGCAACAGATTCACAGGCATGAATACAAAATCGCACCACCACATGAAGCACAGATACCAAAAGACAATGGTGACTTTAGAACCGTTTACGTGAACACGGGTCTCGACAGGGTTCTTTTATCCATCATAAATGATGTGGTGTTTGAACTCTGTCATGATATGGTTCACCACAGCTGTAAAAGTTACCAAAAAGGCTTAAGCTGCGGAAAGACTGTGCAGCAGATGGGTCATAAAATTGCTGCCATGCAGGAAGGTATTATCGGGATCAAAATAGACCTGACAAAATATTTTGACTCCGTTCCTATCGAGTATATTGATGCTGTATTTGCAAAAATTGAAACACGGACAGGAAAATCCTGCATACTTGACTTACTGAAGCAGTATTATCACATGGACATCGTTCTTGATCTACAGAAAAAACCGATCGAAAAATACTCATCGCTCAGACAGGGCTGCGCATTTGCTGCGTTTCTTGCTGATGCCAGTCTTTACGATATTGATGCAACGATTTCTGAAATGAATGTGTCATACGCAAGATACTCAGATGATATTCTTATCATCGGTGAAAACTGGGAAAATGCCTACGGACAATTAAAGAACATGCTGGCTGAAATGTCACTCGTACTGAATCCCAAAAAAGTAGAAATACTCCGCAAGGATAAATGGTTCAAATTTCTTGGTTTCAGCATGAAGGATAATCTGATTAGCTTATCAGAAAAACGGTTGAAGACATTTCAGCAAGAAATCGAAGACTGCACCATAGAACAGAATACGGATGATATTACCAAAATAATTTCAGCAGTAAATCGTTATCTGTACACAGGACCTGACGGGTACTGCTGGGCCACCAGTGTACTTCCTGTCATCAACGCCGAAAAAGACATACAGACACTAAATGGATTCATCATGGATGCCATAAGAGCAGCGTGTACAGGAAAAACAAAAATAGGTGGTCTTGGTATAAAACTATCCGGTACAGATGGCGTGATTACACATGAGAAAGGAAGACATGTAAAACAAAATAAAGAAAAAATCCCCACACTAAGCAACTACATGACGTTGAAATGTATGCAGAATGCCATTTTGACATCCAAACAGGCATTTGACATGCTTGTTGCAACTATGTAAAAAAATATGTTTGTATCCATAGACAGTATAGTCTGGTATGGTGAACAACACAACCCGAAATATATATGTTCTGCGCCCTCTAAGAGATGCAATCCTCTTTGCTCCGCAAAGTAGATTTACCTCTTGTGCTCGAACATATATATTTCGGAATTCAGAACTGATGATATAACGTAGCATCACATGCAATTGATCTGCGAGATGAGTCTGCAGGTAGAAGACAGATCTGATGGTAATCAAGCTATCGGCGATTAGGATCCTAAGACCATGGATGAGATCCAAATGGAATTTGTATCCGGATACTCCGATCGAAGATCATGTCGACGGTGAATATGATCATTCACCTGATTTGATCAGATGCATATCTCCAGTGCGTAATACAGGTTTCTGACTGAAGTGACTTAAGATTACCACTGGGACCTGAATCTGCTTGCCTAACTGGCATGGTACCTTACAGAATATTAAGCTCATCAACTCAGATCAGCTCAGCTGTCTTGGTACTGGAGCTTCGTACAGCTGGACGTCTAATGACAACCTGTGTGATCAGTCACAGATTCCTGGAAGACGCGTTCATGATCCAATCTGAAATCCTGAGGCTGAAGACTGATTCGTCGAGAACAGTGAGTGCTGGATCCCTGCTTCCTATCACCCAGATGAAATGGAGGAGAAGCAGCGTGTGCACTGAGGTGCGATGAAGACATCTTCATACTATAGATCAAGGATAATCTGAAATCAGAAATTCACTACACTTTCTTCTGGGCAAGCCCAGTCGACGTTTGTGAATTGCGAATTTAAACAATTATAGTGATATACTGCGTGTTGCAGACATACCTACAGCATATTATTTCATAGGCGAAAGGAATATTATGGTCAATTTTGATACGCAAACCATGACGATCAATGATGAAACATTGATACAGAATGGAACACCTGTCAACGGATATATCTTAACGGATGAACAGGTAACATTAAATAAAATTGAACAGCTATTTGCTGTTTATGAAACATCATTCCCGGACAAAAAAGAACCGTCTTTATTTCCGGCAAAGTCAGAACAAGAACTGAGCATGAATAATATGGTTTATGCACCTGACAGATCTGCTGCAAAACAAGAATTAGAACAGACACTGTTTATCGGCATCATAAACAAATCACTCACCTATCCCAACATGCAAAACTGGTTCTGGCAATCAGACAAGAATAAAAACCTTGTCATACCAAGATGGCTGTTCACACAAGAATGTCACAGATCTATAGCATTTTGTCAAAATTACAGCCAGGAAAACGAACTCTGGGATAGAAACCTTGCAGGTAAAAGACTCAGATATATTCTGAACACGTCTGCATGCAAAGACACAGAAAATATGACAATAAAAGACTGCCTTTTCGTAATAAAAGAAGAACTATCAGAACACGATACGGAAAAAATCTTCACTGATCAAATCATTGACCAACTCCTTGTGTATTACTTCGATAATCTTCCAAAAAGATTACACAAAAGAAAAGCAGTCATTGGCCAATATATTGCCCGAATCAGAAAAGCACGAACAGCTCTTTACAAAATTCGTGCAATCGACGCATTTCTGGAAAATTGTCCATGCCTAAGTATCACATGCACACTCGATGAATGGAATACAGCTTACAGAAAATTCGTAGATTATCGGACAGCAATGTATATTGCACAATTCATACACACAGAAACGCAGCCGGCGATGATAAGCAACATGGCTGCAAATCTTGAAGATTATGTAAAAGACAATTTTGACACAATAAATCAGTATATTGTGACTCATTAAAAGAAAGGACTGATCATTATGCCAGCAATTTTAACCAATAACGAAAATGGAGCTATTCTCCGCTATGAAAAAATTCCTCACAGCATGTTCAATTTCTATGCATTGCGTAAAAGAACATATAAGAATGGAAAATCATTATGGGCTCTCTGCGTCGAAGTTGCAAAGGCTCCGGCCGGTAGAAAATCTCCTGCCTGTGTTGACAAAGACAATAACTATATCAGGCTTGAGAGCTTTACTGGAACAAAAGACGAAGCAATGAAACGCATTGATGAGATCGTAAAGGAGTACAAATAATGGGACAACATAAACTCCTGATAACAGCCTGTATTATTATGTGTATTTTATGCGGCTGTGGGAATACTGCCGTTACGCTTCCTGACACTTCAGAAACAAGAGCTGTTGTAGACACAAACAGCTCGTATCCTGAATACAAAGATTCACCATATTATGAAGTGAATGGAAATATTCCGTTTTTCTCTGATAATGATATGACGTCAGCATCATATGAAAACTACTCTGAACTTGACAGTCTCAATCGTCCAGGAACAGCGATGGCGTGCCTTGGAATAGAAACAATGCCTGCCGAAAATGAAACCCGTGATGAAATCGGAATGATAAAACCAGCCGGGTGGCATACCGTAAAATACCCGGATACTATATCTGATCTGTATTTATATAACAGATGTCATTTGATCGGCTGGCAGTTATCCGGAGAAAATGCGAATAAGAAGAATCTGATCACAGGTACGAGATACCTGAATGTGACAGGAATGCTTCCGTTTGAAAATCAGACAGCTGATTACATCAGAAACACAGAAAATCATGTGATTTATAGAGTAACTCCCATATATACAGGCTCAAACCTGATATGTAACGGACTTCTCATGGAAGCAAAGTCTGTAGAAGATAATGGATTGCAGTTTTGCGTATATTGTTACAATGTACAACCGGGAATAACGATTGATTATGTAACTGGTGACAGCTGGGAAACAGAAAATAATTCGTCTGTGAATCAAAGCGCAACGGAGATTTCTGACTATGTTTTGAATACAAATTCCATGAAAATCCACAGACCAGAATGTACTTATGTAGATAAAATATCAGCTAACAATCGAAAAGATTATCACGGCAGCATTTCCGACCTTCTCTCTGAAGGTTACGAAACCTGTAAACAATGTAACCCTGGATAACAAAGGCAGGAGGTATCAATATGAACACACCACTTGCTGTCAGAATGAGACCCAGAACTATTGATGAAATCATCGGTCAGAATGACATCCTGAATCCTGATTCTCTACTGACAAAAATGATAAAAGAGGACATGCTTTCGTCCATCATTCTGTACGGACCTCCTGGAACAGGAAAGACAACGATTGCGAACGTCATCGCCAATTCCACAAACGCAAAGTTCGAACAGGTTAATGCGGTCACAGACGGAAAAAAAGAGTTGGAGAAAGTATGTACACAAGGACGAAAAACACTGGAAACAGATGGCATACGGACAATCCTTTTCATTGATGAAATCCACCGATTCAACAAAACACAACAGGATTATCTACTGCCATTTGTGGAACAGGGTTTCGTCATCCTGATCGGCGCTACAACGGAAAATCCATTCTTTGAAGTAAACAAAGCCCTTGTGTCACGATCTACTATCTTCGAATTGAAGCCGGTAAATGCAGAAGACATCAAAGTGCTTCTCAAACGAACGCTCGATGACTCTGAACGCGGACTCAAAAATGATGACTTACAGATTACTGACGACGTTCTGGATTTCATTGCGGAACAGGCAAATGGCGACGTCAGACACTCATTGTCACTTCTGGAATTATCGGCACTGTCAGCCGGCAAAAACGGAACAGTAACAATCGACACCGTAAAGAATATCATCCAGAAACCAAATCTGACATATGACAAAGACGGCGACAAACATTATGACACCATATCGGCTTTCATCAAATCCATGCGTGGTTCTGATCCGGATGCAGTTCTGTATTACCTGGCACGCATGATCACCGCAGGAGAAGATCCAAAGTTCATTGCCAGACGTATCATGATTGCTGCATCAGAAGATGTCGGCAATGCGGATCCTATGGCACTCGTTGTTGCGACAAACGCATCCCTCGCCGCAGAACGCATCGGATGGCCGGAAAGCCAGATCATTCTGTCACAGGCCGCTTTGTATGTTGCCATGGCACCAAAAGCAAACACAGCATGCACTGGAATAGAAGCCGCGATGGAATATGTTGCAAAACATCCATCCAATGAAATTCCTGCACATTTGCAGGATGCACATTACAAAAGTGCCGCTAAACTTGGACATGGCGTCGGTTATGAATATCCACATGATTATCCGGCACACTGGTGTCCCCAGAAATATCTTCCGGATTCTGTTACAGAATGTTTCTACAAGAACAGTCATATGGGTTATGAAGCTACACAGGCTGTATACCAGAACCAGATACGACAGAACTACACATCCAGTAAAAATAACGCTTGATATATCAACATTTTTGTGCTTAAAATTTATAAAAACATATTGTCATTTTGTGCCATCAATGGTATAATAAAAAGACAGTATACACAAGATGTTGATATATCTTTGTGAAGAAACAACAAAATATGGCACATGCCATAAATCAAATCAAAAGAAAGGACGCAATCATGATCAAGATTTGTCGAAAAAGAAATGGACAGCACGTTGATTTCGACGTGAAGTTCATTGAAGCCGCGATCGAAAAAGCCCAGAATGCCACTGGGGAGAAAACCAAATCGGCAAAAGACATTGCAAAGACTGCCGTTCTGGTGATTGAGCAGGATTATGTCGATGAAGACGGTATCGTAGATGTTGAAGAATGCCAGGAAGCAGCAGAGAAAGCTCTGTTTATCAACGGACTGTTCGATACACTCATGGCTTATCACGAGTACAGAAAGGCACACAGTGAAGTTCGTAACCTCGAAGTAAGAAAGGACTGGGCAAAGTCCGTTACAGAAGGCTACGTTGGAGCACCCGTCGTCGATGACATCACAGATATGTCTTCTGACATTATCGGTGAAACAGAAATCAAGAAAGACGGACAGAGCTGGCGTGTAAAACAGAATGCTTCTGTAAGTTATTCCATCGGTGGAAACGTACTGAACCAGTCTTCTATGATTACAGAAGAATACTGGCTGGATACATTGTATGATCCCGAAATCGCAGCGCATCACCGTCAGAAGAAATTCCATCTTCATGACCTCGGATGGCTTGGTGGTTACTGTGCAGGATGGAACCTGAAAACTCTGATCGAAAGAGGTATCACCGGTGTTCCCGGAAAAATCTCATCAGGACCGGCACATCATTTACAGGCTCTCTGTAATCAGATGACCAACTTCCTCGGAATCATGCAGAATGAATGGGCCGGTGCTCAGGCATTTTCATCATTTGATACTTACCTTGCACCCTTTGTAAAGGCTGATGACATGTCTTACAAGGAAGTAAAGCAGGCAATCCAGTCATTTGTGTTCGGCATCAATACTCCGAGCAGATGGGGCTGTGTGGATACAGACACAGAAGTGCTTTCCACGGAAGGCTTCAAGAAATACAATGAACTGAAGGAAGGCGACAAGATTTACACATGGTCTGAAGGCAAACTTGAGATCAATATGGTAAAGAAAGTCATCATCAAGCCTTGGAAAGGTAAAATGCACGCCTACAAAGGCCGTGGTTACAGTCAGGTAGTCAATCCGGAACATCGTGTACTGTGTAAGCTGCATAATCGTAACGGTTATGTGATCAAGCATAGCTATGAGATCTTCAATGAAAAGACACCACATGCTCTTCCTGTTAAGTTCTCTGGTTCCTACATCGAAAATGCGCAACTGACAGACCCTATGATCATTCTTGCTGCAATGGTTTATACCGATGGCAGCTTTGATTACAGAGATGGAAAACTCCACAAGGTGACTATCACCAAATCTCCGAACCGCTTCGGTAATGATGAACTTGTGCAGGTTCTCTCTGAACTCGGACTGGAATTCAGTGTTTCAGAAACATCCGGAGAATTCGGACCCACAAACACCTATACACTTTACGGTGATGCAGCTCGTTATGTGGAAGATCTGTGCGGTGGAAAGTCACGCATTCATGACAGATTCATGACCATGTCCATGAATCAGGCAGATCTGTTCCTGACAATCTGGGCCAGCTTTGACGGTGATGAGGACAAGCGTCTCTGCCAGTATGACAACGATGCCGTCCGTGACCAGCTTCAGCAGATTGCAATTATGGCAGGCCACTGTTCCTACCTTCGCAGCAGAACACTGGAATCCGGTAAATCTGTCAACTATGTAAAGATCCGCCAGGTAAAAGATGTTTACCCTACGCAGCGTGAAGAATTTGACTATGATGGACAGGTATGGTGTCCGAATGTAGATAACGGAACAGCTGTATTCCGTAAGGATGGCTGTGTTTATATCTCCGGACAGTGTCAGGCTCCTTTCTCAAACATTACGCTTGACTGGACAATTCCTGAAGATCTTAAGAACATCCCTGCCGTTGTTGGCGGTAAGCAGCTCATCATGAATGGTAAGACCATTACCTACGGTGACTGCCAGATGGAAGCTGATATGATCAACAAGGCTTTCATGGAAACCATGATCGAAGGTGACTCTGAAGGACGTGGATTTGCATACCCTATTCCGACATACAGTATCACGACAGATTTCAAGTGGGATGATTCCGAGAACAATCGCCTGCTCTTTGAAATGGCTGGTAAGTACGGTGCTCCTTACTTCTCCAATTACATCAATTCTGACATGAAGCCGAGTGATGTCCGTTCTATGTGCTGCAGACTCCGTCTTGACTTAAGAGAGCTCAGAAAGCAGAACGGTGGTAACTTTGGTGCAGGTGAAAACACCGGAAGTATCGGTGTTGTTACAATCAACCTTCCTCAGATTGCCTACCTTGCTGAAACAGAAGAAGATTTCTTCAAACGTCTGGAAAAGGTAATGAGCGTGGCAGCAAGATCCCTGGATACCAAACGTAAGGTCATCACTGCGTATTACAACGCAGGTCTGTACCCTTACACAAAGGCTTATCTGCCTGACGGATATAAGAACCATTTCAGCACCATCGGTCTCGTCGGCATGAACGAAACATGTCTGAACGCAAAGTGGATCGGATGTGATCTCACCAATGAAAAGGCGCATCAGTGGGCAAATAAGGTGCTTGATTTCATGAGAGAAAAGCTCTCGGATTTTCAGGAGCAGTACGGCTGCCTGTTCAATCTGGAAGCAACACCTGCAGAATCAACAGCATACAGATTTGCACGTTATGACAAGCAGATGTATCCTGACATCATCACAGCAGGATCTATCGGCGGCGAACCGTATTACACCAACAGTACACACCTTCCTGTCGGAGCAACAGATGATGTATTTGCTGCACTTGACATTGAAGATGACATGCAGTGTAAGTACACATCCGGCACGGTATTCCACTGTTTCCTCGGTGAAAAGATGCCGAACTGGAGAAGTGCTATGCAGCTTGTAAGAACTGTAGCTGAGAATTACAAACTGCCTTACTTTACACTGTCACCTGTATATTCCATCTGTGAAGATCATGGCTACATCGAGGGTGAACAGAAAATCTGTCCGTTTTGCGGAAAGCCGACAGAGATCTATTCCCGTATCACAGGTTATTACAGAGCTGTTTCCAACTGGAACGATGGTAAGGCTTCTGAGTTCAAAGAAAGAAAATCCTATGACATCGGAACTTCCTTCCAGACTCACGGAAAAGACATCGACATGACACCCGACGATTCGGAAAACGCATCCATTGATGAAATCTCTGCTGAAGACAGCATCCCTATCGGAAGAGAAGATCAGATTCAGTCTGGTGCGCAGTATTACCTGTTCAAGACACATATCTGTCCTCAGTGTCGTATGATCGAAGATATGAACGTACTGGAAAATTATCCTGTGCAGAGAATCTTCGCAGAAGATGTTGAGAATAAGGCGATCGTAGAACAGTTCGGAATCCATTCTGCACCTACGCTCGTTGTAGTTCAGAACGGTATGGCAACACACTACGTTGGTGCCAGCAACATTATCGGTTTTGTAAAGAACAATAACTGATAGAATACAGCTAACCATAGATAGAGGAAAGATGATATGTCTTTCCTCTATTTTTTTATAAAAAACATTTATGAGGAGATAATTGATATGATTATAAATGGATTACAAAAATTGACACTGCTTGATTTTCCGGGATATACAGCGTGCACTGTATTCACGCTTGGGTGTAACATGCGATGCCCATTCTGCCAGAATAAAGGCCTCGTTGTGCCAGACTGTTTTGAGAAAGAAACCCTCATACAGGAAGAAGACATCCTGTGTTTCTTAAGAGAACGAAAATCAAGATTACAAGGAATCTGCATCACAGGTGGAGAACCAACACTTCAAGCAGATCTCCCGGAATTCATCCGAAAAGTAAGAAACATCGGATACAAAGTAAAATTGGATACAAACGGAACCCGTCCCGGCGTAACCAGACAACTGCTGTATGAAAATTTACTGGACTATATTGCAATGGACATCAAAAATGATCCTGACAGATACAGCATGACAGCCGGAACAACCGTTGACATAAATCTTATCAGAGAAACCATTGATCTGATCAAAAATAGCGGAATCGAATATGAATTCAGAACAACAGTGACACAGGAACTGCATGATGAATCGTCATTTCATCATATTGTTGAAATGGTCGGACATATCACAAATTACAGCCTTCAATATTATGAGCAGACCGATACTGTAATAAATCCTGTTTATTCTACACCATCGGATGATGATATGACTTCTTATAAGAAAATCATGGAAACCTGTGCCGACAATGTAATTATAAAAGGTCGATAAGAAAGGAGAAATCGTATGAATCTTGTACAGTTAAAACGTAAACTTCATAAGACATTTTCCCCTCACTACATCATCATCGGAGCATATTCCAAAAGACCGATAGGATGCACCTGTGGCCGATCCGGAAAAATGGATGTGCTGGCAGAAGAACCTGGTTGCACATTTAAAAGGGTATCGCGGAAAAGATGTCCCATCTGCAAAGGAGAAATGTAAATATGAAATTCCTGATCGAAATGTACGGGGAACTTGACATAGAAGCCATTTTCCTGCGTGAAAAACTGGACCGATATAAATTCATACATTCATATGATTCTACACGTATCGCAAAAATCTGTAAAGATGATACCTGTCCCGTTGGAACAATTCCATTTGTTGAACGATGTCTACAGCTTCACGAAAATCCTATCGAAATTCCTGTGTATCTGAGAACAGATGAATTTCTGAAACGTGACTATCGTTTTATGAAATGGAACGAAGTACCCCGCACCGGCAGATTTTTCCTGAAAGATGCATCAAATTTAAAGAAATTCGGAAAAATCGTAAATGCCGACTACGAAATCAGTGATGAATTATGGAACTACAAGCCGAAAAACCGTTTCGACAGCACTCTTGTATTAAGCAAACAGTCTGATTACATTGTCAGCAGCCTATTCCCTGTAAAATCTGAATACAGGGTATACGTGTTTGGAGGCAGCATTGAACAGATTATCTGCTATGACGGTGACTGCACGTTGTTTCCAGACATGAACCTGATAAAGAAAGCTGTCACTTTGATAAACACGAATGAAAAATGGCTCAAATCTTATACCATTGACGTCATGGTGAACAATAGAGAAACAGCCCTTATAGAAATACATAACTTCACATCCTGTGGATTATATGGTACACTTTGGAGCGATCATCTTATTCAGGCATACATCGACGGTATCAATTATCTGAAATATGACAACAGAAAACTGTACACCGGCAAAGGTGACATCCCACTAAAATTGAATGCCGACGGTTCTATCATGATGACAAACACATCATCCGAACAACAGGAGGAATAATATCATGGCAAAAAATAAGAAAGGCTTCGGAGTAAGTCCTATCACAAACAGAATCTATTATGGTACACAGAACCCTGAAAAGAACGTATGGGTTGGTGAAAAGACAGACGTAACAGACGGTGCTATTGCGGCTGTATATGAATGGTTTATGGGACACATGAGTGACGAAAATGGTCCAGTAGAAGAGTATCAGATCACATATCCTTCCACAGAATTTGAACTCGTCATGAGAAGAAAACAGCCGGAGAATGCGAAACAGGAAGAAACTACATGCGAAAAGTAATATTTGATGTCGATGACACACTCTGGTCACTTAACAAAAGAGTGGCCAGAATCACCGGCATAGATTATAACAAGCTCACCATCTTTTCTGTCCATGATAATGCAAATCTGACAGAAAACGAAAAGCAGGAAATGCTCCGTGTATATGCTGACACAGACACTTTCCGGAATATTGAATGGGATGACGGCATCGAGCACATCGATTCCATTCCGGCTGACATTTACATCAATTCCAATAATTCAACGGAAGAAATCGCAAAGGTAAAGCGGGAACAGCTTCATTCCATTCTGAATATTCATGATGATCACATCATCATGAATATCACAGGACTTAAGAAATCTTCCATAACCAAAAAAGTTATTGATGGAGATACATATATCCTGATTGACGATTCGCTCCATAACATCGAAATGTCAACCGCTGTATATAATATCGTTATCAGAAGACCATGGAATCAGAACAATCCTATTCCTGCAGGCAAAAATATCATCTTCGTTGATGATCTGCGCAATGCCATCATAACTGTGAAAAGTATTCTGTCCGCAATTCCTGATAAATCAAATAAATGGAAAGCGGAACTAACAAAGTTATTAAAAAATGGTTGTTCAGATTCAGACATTGAAGATTTTGCGAACGAACATCCTGATATCAGCGGAAAAGATATATGGGATTATGCATACGAATGCGATGCTCCATTTGAGTGTCAGGGATGTGATTACATCCAGTCAAAGAATACATTTCCTTGTATCAAGTGTTCAAGAATAAATGAACTTAAGGATTATTATAAAGAACGAAAGCCTGAAAATGGCAGGCCATATACCTTGACTCAAATCATTACAATTCCACGTAAAGAAATGAAACTGATCAACAACCTGCTTAAGCTTACCGGTAATGAGATCTATGACAAATATGGCTTCAAACGGGATGAGACAATCACACATACTGCAAAATTCCCAAATGGTATCGAAGCCGATATTAAACTGGTAATCTGCGAAGACGACAAACCTTATACTGAAGCTGTATTATTCCACGACGGTTCTGAACTAACATGTACGGATCCTAGCGACAGCTACGAAGGCGAATGGTTCTTTAGATACAATGGTATAGAATATATCGTAATTGTTAATGCTGAAAAATGAACAACTACGAACAAAAAACAGGAGGAATACATCTTGAAATTTTACTGGGTTTCACTTTTAATACAAGACAATGAACACAGTGAACCATGGCTATGTGCCATGACCGACAGTTGCACCAGCATGAAAGAAGCCATGGACACTATAAAAAGAGGTCGTGAAAATTATCGCGTATTATCTGCATGGGTAGACACCTTTGATAAAGAAAACAAGAAACAAACTGTTTTTCACGAATGTTATGTCGATGCTATCGGAAAAATACACGAACCAGAAAGGAGTTCCGAATGAAAAAGTCAAACGTGATACCGTTCAAAAAGCAGAAAACAAAAGAATGGTCTCTGAAAAAGAAAATCGGTATCAACATTCTTGCAATCCTCATAGCCGTCATTGCACTTCTGATAAGTGCTTTCGTCATATCTGAAATACAACGGAAAACAACCGGCTTTGAAAATAAAGAAGAACTGATCATCACTTATTTCAATAGTCTTAATTCTGCGGACGAAAAATTGCTCAAAAAGTGTTTCTATCCAACAGCACCGTCAGCATCAGATGACATCAAAGATCAGATCGAATATGCCAAATCAGAATCAGAAAACACGTTATGGAAAATAGACGAACTTCAGACAGAATGGGACAGTCTCGACAAATCTGCTGTACAGACCATACTAACATCTGTACAAATCGATGATGCAGCGCAATGTATTGTATTTGCACCACTGGAACAGAAACTGGAAAGTGGCATTACCGTTCTGGAAGAAGACATTTACCAGTTTTATGTTCATGAAACAAAAGGCCGCTGGTATATTACAGCTTTCCGGCAGACTTCAAGAAATGTAACCGGCGCCATCAAAGAAGACGGTACAAAAATGACAAACGATGAAGTTGATGAATGGCTGACGAGTATGTCCATCGAAATCGGAAGTGACAAAGTTGGCTATCTATTTGTAGACCAGTACTGGCAGGAAGTCACTGATGATTCCTATGACGATGATCAGATTAAGACATATATCACGTCAGATTACTCATCTTATATGACAATGGCTGTCATCAATGACAGCGATATAGACGACTTCCAAGAATATTCTTCCAATATCATCAAAAACTCGAAACAGGATTATGGTGACATCATCACAAGCGAAGGTGTTATTGGAGATTATCCAACAGAAGTCCAAATTGCACAAAACGAAGAGTCTGGTGCAAGAATTATCGTATGGACGTTCAAAGTATCGGAAGACGATGATGTGACACATGTTATTACATTGGAAGCCATGTCAGACTACGATGCTTCTACTTACATCAATACATTTCATCTGACGAAAGAGAAAACAGACGAATCTGCGTCAGACGGACAATCTTCTGAGACTGATACGGAAAACACAGAGTAAGCCACGAAACACCTCGTACACGAAGAAAACCCCGATGGTTAACCATCGGGGTTATTTTTTATTGCACCTGACAATAGAACTCAATTCTGTTGTGACTTAGTCACATCATCAGTGTCAACAGCATCCTCTGTCGAAGCAGAGTCTACTGTATCCTGTTCCTCAATATATTTTCTGACTGACTCTACAAGATCTTTATCTGCCGGAATACGAAGGCTTTCATCAATGTATATCAGATTTACATTCTTGATGTGATTATATTCAGCCAATTCATCAACACTGTATCCAACAATTCCAGAAACGGCAGAAAGTGTATCGCCCTTTTTGACAATGTACACCATGTTTCCCTCAGGGTCAACGACAACAAATTCAGTCCCTATGTAGTAAGGGTAAGTGACAGCTTCGCTGTCATCAGCCGACACCTCGGTGTCGCTGGGTTTAACGGTATCTTCTTCCGTGGAAGAGACATCACCACTTATCTGGTCTACGAGATATGTACCATCTTCCGATGGCACATTCGTGGACACATCGTCGTTATCATTGACCCGATCTTTTGGCTTAGTCTCTAATAAGTCAGCATAGGTTTCGCTTTCGCTCACCGCGGAAACGTACTGCATATCTGCATCTGCATTGAGCCATTTCACAAAAGAACCGGATAAAAATGTGGTAATGCCGGCAACACCAAGAATGAGAGCCGCTCCAAGACCATAAATGATCGTGGACTTATTGTTCGATTTCTTCATAACTTATACCTCATGTTCCTTAATATTTTTCACAAATACTCTTGATATATGAAACGATTTGTATCATAATATCAATATAACAGAGAAATAGAAAAAAAGCAATACCATTATAAAATTAAAGAAAGGATCATCATCATGAAAAGAAAAGTATCGAACGATCAGCTTACGCCTGGAACGGTAATTTTGATTCGTGGGCAAATTGGTTTGTCTAAAATTTCCTCTCAGACAACAGACGAAGAACGAGAGAAAATAAATAAGCAGATTTGTCCTCGAAAAGCTACCAAGAACTGCACAATAATATCTATTTATAATGCCAGAGTGCTGGCAAAAGATCCAAAAAATCTGACGCCTGAGGAAATTTATTGTATAAAAGGATACTACAAATCAAAAAATCCAGAAAAGTATCCGGGTAGCAATTATATAGGTATGAGCAAATCACAAATTCTTCCTAAAATTGGCGTACTTAAAGAAGGCAGTGATTTAAACAATCCTTCATACAAAGAAATCCAACTTGAAGGAGAGCCGAAGAAAGGGACAAACGTAACAATCGCAGTACGTGTATTTAAAGGCCATTATGGCAAAAATATGACATCTCTTGAAATGGTATTGATTAACCAACCGGATTTTCAATATGCCGAAAAATAACACGAGCATACTTCACAATCAGCTGTCGTGAAACATATCCAATTAAATTACAACCACCTGTTATTTTAATTTATTCACTAAATAGTATTGATATATGAAACGATTTGTGTTAAAATATCAATATGGCAACAGGAGGTATGTAAATATATCTTTGCTAAAAATAAAATGGTTATGCTGTGAACGCCATCACAGAAAAAATGAAACAACATAATGAAAAAATATAATGAAGAAAGGAAATGAAAGTTATGCCTAGAACAGTCAATAACAATCAGCTTACACCCGGAAACGTGTTTTTCGTTCGTGGTATCGTAGGATTCTCCAGAATCTCACGTCAGACCACAGACGAGGAAAGAACGAAGGACAACCTTCGCAGAGTTCATAAGATTGATAAGAATTATACAACCATTTCAATCTACAATGCTCAGGTTCTTGCAAGGAACCCTCAGCAGCCTACATTTGAGGAGAGATACGGCCTGGAGAGCTGCTACAACTCTTCCAAAGCGGCCGATTATCCCGGTCTCAATTACACTGCTATGAACAAGTCACAGTTCCTGCCTAAGGTAGGTGTGCTTGAGCAGGGCAGTGATCCTAACAATCATCCTGCTTACAAGGAGATCCAGCTGGAAGGCGAACTTCAGAAGGGTACAGATGTCACTCTCGTGATGCGCGTATTTGCTGGTCAGGGTAACAACGGAGTATCCCTTGATACCGTTCTGATCAATCAGACAGATTTCCAGTATTATGGCAACAATGCCAATGTCAAGAATGCACTGGCTGACTATGGTATTACCTTTGATGCTATGTCACCTGAAGAAAAGGCAGCAGCAGCACCTGTTCCTGCACCTGCAGCAACAGAAACAGCTGGACAGGCAGCTCCTCAGGGAATGGCACAGGCAATGCCTCAGCAGAACATGGCTCAGACTCAGGCAGCAGCACCTCAGGCAACAGGAAACATCTTCAATCAGTTTGGAGCTGTTCCTCAGAGCCAGGTAGCTCCTGCACAGGATCAGAATCAGGCAGCCGCTCAGCCTCAGCAGGGCACACCTACAACACCATTTGACTTCGGCGGACAGCCTGGTGCTGCTGGAACACCTCAGAACGTACAGTTCGGCGTAGGTCCCGGCAGAACCTATTAAGCCACGGCTTGATTCAAACGGCGTAACCATAACGTAACCATTGAATTTTCATGTGGCTCATATGTAGTTAAAAACTGCGTATGAGCCATATTTTTTATCATAACAGAGGTGGTGGATTATGACACAAGATGGAATCATGGAATATACGGATTTTGCAGATTTCTACAACAACCCTGTAATCCGGGAACTTGCCGGCAACAAAAGGTGGACTGTATCCACGACAAAAGAAATCGTTGACAAAAGCGGCAAAAAGAAAAGCAAAATGCCCATCGATATGTACGAACTCATTAACAATGAACGCGTCTGGGGCTGTGCATGGAACAGAGGACATCATCCTCTTGTTGATTTACAGACAGTATGCGATACGCTGCCTACAGCGACAAACAATGCATACATGCTGGATGCAACGGAAGACGGCTATGTTGTCCTTGATGTAGAAGGACGCTGTCCTGAATTTATGAAGAAAGAATTTCTAAAACTGCCATATCTCTACGGCGAGATTTCCATGTCAGGACATGGACTTCACCTTATTTTCAAATTGCCGAAAAAGATCCTTGCAAAATACCCAAATGCAATGACCAAGGCATCCTTGCAAAGTAAGAACAAAGATTATGAAGTTCTGATGGCAGATCACTTTGTGACATTTACACGAAATACGCTGCCGCCGGCATCCGGAGAGCGCTCTGTAAAAGACTTTGAACAGATCTTCGAGGCACTGTGCCGCATCCAGAGAAAAACGGTACAGGCTGAGTCCATGAACGTCAAAGACATTGATACCAGTAAAATCAAAGATTTTGACAAAATCATGAATTACCTACGGAAGCAGGAATACGGTAAGACAATCGAAGACTTCCAGTATGAAAATAAAACGGGCTATGACAATTCCGCATACGAACACTATGCATCCCGTTTCTATTATACACGTTTAAAGAAACTGTTGAGCAATCCTGCGTACACAGGTACAGATTATTCAGACGAAGACAAAGCGATCATTATTTACAGCATTGCAAAAGAACGTATTCCTTACAGAGAAAAACATGATGAGACACGTGCCGGTATGCCATGGCTCATGTTCATCGTGACGCGTATGATTGCGAAAACAGACAAGCAGGACGAAGAATGGGAAGCAACGCAACGGCAGAAGAAATATTCAGACAATAACAAAGAAACATAAAAGGCGGTGATCTATCATATGGGTGCGAATAAAAATATGGAATGGGACGAAGAATTTGATCAACTCCAGTCCCTCACTCCAAAGAAAATGTCCAGAATGATCAAAATCATAATGCCACATATGTATGAAGCAAGTGATAATATATACGGTTACAATAAGATTCCCAGCATGGTCATGGACGCAGGATATGATATGAATCTGTGGCCGGGCTATGTAAAGCCGGCACTTGCCAGCGGAAATTTTGATCCCATCACTGCATTTTACATTCCTTTGCTTGACAAGATGATAAAACAGTATTTCGACTATGCTTTTAAAGAGCACGGGTATCTGTCATATGATGACATCAAAGCCCTTCCCGTGTTTGATATTTCAAGAATGTGTGAAGGCGGTCATTCTTTCCCGACACTTCAGATTCATACAACAGATGATGACAGAAATATTGCCATGCAATGCGGCTCTGACATATTTCTACCATGTACCGAAGAATATCTCATACGTTTTGACAGAGTACACATGTTGTATGTAAAACTGTTAGAAAACGACGGCACAATAGCAACTATTCAGTTTGATGATTACGTTGTCAAAAGCAGGAACGTAAGCTGCATCCAGAGATTTATCATTTCTTCAAGATATGATCCTGATAATGAAAACATTGACTGGTCTGCAAAAGAGTGTACTGTCTATGAAGAATTCTTAAGCAGGGACATTGACAAGATGGGCTGGACAAACGAAGAAGAACAGTTCTGGTGCGACTGTTTTGGAATATCTAAAACAAATTCACCAGTTATGCTGTCACTGCCACTTGTATTCGATACGGAAAACACACTGTACATTGACGCATCATTGAAACACTGGGACAATTTCATTATATGGAAACCACAGGACGCAGACTGGATTGCAAAGGAACTCCGCAAACTTACATCAGCTGATATACCTGTTATAGAAAGAGGTCAGAAAATCCTCACCATGAAAGCTCAGAGCAGAATAGAAGAGATATATCCGAAAATTCT
>OQVP01000009.1_pt1 | contig 57309 bp, 40 predicted proteins | sample 1691541 | NCBI WGS metagenome assembly OQVP01 (sample SAMN03418258, study PRJEB22391) | human gut metagenome | biome: human-gut; feature: organic feature; material: feces | host: Homo sapiens | place: Tanzania | collected 2013-01 | reverse complement strand
TAATGCAGCAGCTTTCTATTGGATGGGTATCGTGGATGGAAACGATCGCAAGGAATCAAGCTTCAAATGGAGCATGGAAGAAGTGGCTGACGCTATAGTCAACGCAGCCAAATAATCATACGCATAGCGTTTCTCTGAAATAAAAGAGGTGGGGCTGGGGTCATGACGGGCTCTATGTCCCACCTTTGTTGAATACCAATCTATATCATAGTCGATTCTAAGGTGCATTTATAACGCTATATAACAAAATGTTATAGCACGCAAAGAAATAATGGTGATTTGTTGCGTGAGAAGTTGAAAAAATAATAAATATCACAAAATATATTTGTGGGTTTCGAAAATAATTCCTATCTTTGCATTCGTTGAAACCAATAACTCACTAATGAGAAAACTATTATCCCTCTTTATAATGGCTATTGCATTATGTGCCTGCAAACAGCAAGCGCAAGAACCACAGTATATTAGCGTTGAAAACGGACACTTCATGCGTAATGGTAAACCATACTATTATGTAGGAACCAACTTCTGGTATGGTGCTATCCTCGGTAGCGAAGGACAGGGAGGTGACCGCGACCGTCTTGTCAAGGAACTCGACGAGATGAAACGCATGGGTATCGACAATCTTCGCATCCTCGTAGGTAGCGATGGTGAGCGTGGTGTGACGACCAAGGTGGAACCAACACTACAGGAAGCACCAGGCGTTTATAACGATACAATTCTTGCAGGCCTCGACTATCTGTTGATGGAGATGGGCAAGCGCGATATGGTGGCTGTGCTCTATCTGAACAACTCATGGGAATGGAGTGGGGGATACAGTTTCTATCTGCAACATGCCGGTGCTGGCAAGGCACCACGTCCCAATGAAGAAGGATATCCTGCTTATATGAATTTTGTGGCACAGTATGCCAGCAATACCAAAGCCCACGAACTCTTCTACGATTACGTGCGCTTTATCCTCGGACGCACCAACCGTTATACGGGTAAAAAATATACAGAAGATCCTGCTATCATGTCGTGGCAGATAGGCAATGAGCCTCGTGCCTTTGCCAAAGAACAACTGCCAGCCTTTGAAAAGTGGCTTGCTGAGGCTTCTGCACTGATCCGTTCTATAGATAAAAACCACCTGATTAGTATAGGTAGCGAAGGCTCATGGGGATGCGAAAACGACTACGGTTGCTATGAGCGCATTTGTGCTGATAAGAATATCGACTATTGCAATGTGCATCTATGGCCTTACAACTGGGGATGGGCAAAGCCCGACTCACTCATCGAAAACCTCGACCGAGCATGTCAGAATACCAAAGAGTATATAGACAAGCATCTTGCCATCTGCGATAAGTTGGGCAAACCGCTTGTTATGGAAGAGTTTGGCTATCCCCGCGATGGTATGAAATATGACCTCGGCACCCCAACCAAGGGACGCGATGGCTATTATAAATATGTGTTCTCGCTTGTGGCTGATAATGCCGAGAGCGGCGGAAAATTTGCAGGATGCAACTTCTGGGGATGGGGAGGATTTGCCAAACCGCTACACGAACAATGGGTGGTGGGCGATCCCTATACCAACGATCCTGCACAAGAGGCACAAGGCCTCAACTCAGTCTTTGCCGGCGATACTACAACCTTGCAAGTGGTTAAAGAACAGGTAGATCGTATGGCTAAGGTGAAAAACAAACCTTAAGATAGGGTTTCTACCACCTCTAAACCTTGATAATCTATACCGCAATCACACAAACATAACCTAAAATCAATACCGTAGCATACACACACAGCCTGAAAATCCAGGCTAAACAGATATAAACAATCTGAAAATCAATACCGCAGATACACAAGGTCTGGAGCAAAAAGCGACAGACCGACCAATAAAAACCAAATTATAATAGACAACAAAAAGACTATCTAATAGTACCTAAATAATATTAAACAACAAACCTAAAAGTAATTATGAGAAAAACATCTCTAAATTTCTTGCGAAGCAATATGCTTCGTAAAGTTGCCTTGGTGGCACTCGTGCTCGCCATACAGGCAATCACAGGAATCGGAGCAGGTGTCCTCAATGCTCAGAATGTCACTGGACAGGTGGTTTCGGCTACAGACCAGGAACCACTCATCGGAGCCAGTGTCAAGGTGGAAGGTGCCAATATCGGGTCGGTAACCGACATCGATGGTAACTTTACCGTTGCAGCTAAAGGCGGACAGACGCTCGTTGTCTCTTACCTGGGTTTCATTACCCAGAAAGTGGCTGTGCCTACCAATGGCGCAAAACTGAGCATCGTGCTCGAGGAAGACCGCCATTCACTCGATGAAGTCGTTGTGGTTGGTTATGGTGTACAGAAGAAAAAACTCGTCACAGGTGCTACACTGCAGGTGAAAGGTGACGATGTGGCAAGACTCAACACCTCAAACCCATTGCAGGCACTGCAGGGACAAACTCCTGGTATGACCATCATCTCACAGTCTGGTCAGCCTGGTGAAGGACTTAAAGTAAATATCCGTGGTCTTGGTACCACAGGTTCGTCAGGTCCTTTGTACATCATCGATGGTGTACGCGGAGATATCGCTACGGTGAATCCCGCCGACATCGAGTCGATTGACGTATTGAAGGATGCAGCCTCTGCTGCTATCTATGGTTCGCAGTCTGCCAATGGTGTTGTGCTTGTTACAACTAAAAACGGTAAAGAAGGTCGTTCGGTAGTAAGCTTCGATGCTTACTATGGATGGCAGAGCGCTCCACGCAAGATGGATATGCTCAATGCAGAGCAGTATATGACCATCATGGATGAAGCCAATGTCAATTCTGGCAACGCTCCTTTCAATTGGGACAAGTATAAGAGCATCTGGAATTATGACGCAGAAGGCAACAAACTCGGTGTGATCGATACCGATTGGGTTGATGCTATGTTTAAGGACAATGCCGAGACCTATAGTGCAAACCTCAGCGTAAGCGGTGGTAACCAGAAAGGCAACTATGCACTCTCTATGGGTTATATGAACCAAGAAGGTATTGTTGGCGGTAAGGAAGTTTCTAACTATTCACGCTATAACTTCCGCGTTAACTCTGAATATCAGGTGATCGACAAGTTCCTCAAGATTGGTGAACAGGCTTCATTCATCTATTATAAGAAAAACGGTATCGGTGTGGGCAATGCCTACAACAATACACTGCGTGGCGCTTTCGGAACATCACCTCTGTCGCCCATCTATAGCGACAACGGACGCTACAATATGCCTTACAATGATACATCAGACAGCGATTGGGCAAACGGCGACGGTAACCCTTACGGCGCTATGATGACCAAGAACAGCAACAGAACTCAGAATGTCACCATTACTGCCAATGCGTATGCAGAAATGGAATTCATCAAGAACCTGAAGTTCCGTTCTACCCTCGGTGTGAAATACGACAGCAACAACAGCCGTAGCTTCACTCCGCTGTACCATTTCTCGATTTATGATTACAACGATACACGTACAAAGGTTTCTCAGGGAGCCAACGACGGATTCGGTATCACATGGACCAATACCCTCAACTACATTTTCGACGTGAAGGAACATCACTTCGATGCTATGGTAGGTTATGAAGTATATCGCACAGAAGGACAGAGCATCTATGGTGCAAACGGCTCGCTGCGCGATGGATTTGATACTTGGAAATATGCATACATCAGCAATGGTACTGCTACCAACCAAGAACAGGGACTCTCTGTAAGTGGAACACCATGGGACGAAGAACGCATGGTCAGCTACTTCGGACGTATCGGATGGAACTATAAGGAAACTTATATGGCTACAGCTACTGTACGTCGCGACGGTTCTTCACGCTTTGCCAAGGGGCACCGTTTCGGTACATTCCCTTCAATCTCTGCAGGTTGGGTAGTTACCAACGAGAAATTTATGGCTCCTGTTACTAAAGTCATGGACTACTTCAAAATCCGTGCAAGCTGGGGACAGGTAGGTAACCAGAATATCGGTAACTATATGTATCTCGCACCGATGACCTTCTCTAACCACTTCTATAACTTCGGTACCACACTCGGCTCAGATGCTGACGTATGGGGCGCTGTTCCTACACGTCTGGGTAACGACGAAATCACATGGGAAACCTCAGAACAGTTTGACCTCGGTTTCGATGCACGCTTCTTGCAGCAGCGACTCAATGTCAACTTCGATTTCTATGTGAAGACTACAAAGGACTGGCTCGTACAGCCTCCCGTACTGGCTACAGTAGGTACAGGTGCACCTTATATCAATGGTGGTGATGTGAAGAACACTGGTGTGGAACTGGCTCTTAGCTGGCACGACCGCATCGGTAAGGACTTCAACTACTATGTAAACGTCAACGGTGCCTATAATAAGAATAAGGTGGGCAACATCCCCAACGAAGATGGTATCATCCACGGTGAAAGCGGATCAGTGCTCTATGATAACTCTGGTGAGTTCTATCGTGCTTCAAACGGCGAACCTATCGGTTATTTCTGGGGTTACAAGACCGCCGGAATCTTCCAGAATCAAAAGGAAATTGACGATTGGGTGGCTGCCGGAAACGGTGTGCTCCAGTCTAATCCACAGCCTGGTGACGTGAAGTACTTTGATGTCAACCACGATGGTGTTATCAACGATAGCGATAAGGTGAACCTCGGTAACGGTATGCCCGACTTCAATTTCGGATTCACACTCGGCTTCGATTACAAAGGTCTTGACTTCTCGGTTACTGCCAATGCACAGACCGGCAACAAGATTGTGCAGACCTATCGTAATATGGCTAGCACAACAGCCAATTACACAACAAAGATTCTCGGTCGTTGGACTGGTGAAGGCACAAGCAATTCTATTCCCCGTGTGACCAACACCAACATCAACTACCAGTTCTCTGACCTCTTTATCCAGGATGGCGACTTCCTCCGCATTTCGAACATTACACTCGGATACGACTTCGCCAAACTCCTCAACTGCAAGTACATCAATCAGTGCCGACTCTATGCTCAGGTGCAGAACGCATTTACCTTCACCAAGTATGACGGCATGGATCCTGAAATCGGTTATGGTAACTCCGGTTGGGTATCGGGCATCGACTATGGATACTATCCACGTCCACGCACTTTCCTCTTCGGTGTTAACTTGAAATTCTAACCTCAGAAGCATAAGAATATGAAAACAAAGATATTATCTATTGCCGCTATTGGCTTGCTATCTGCAGGCTTGACTTCCTGCGGCGAAGACTTCCTGGAGACTCAGTCGAAGACAGAGGGTACTACGGGAAACTATTATACTAGTGAGGCTGCGGCTAACCGCGCACTCATCGGTTGCTATGACGGATGGCAGTGCACCGTGTCAAATGGACCTACCTTCGCCTTCCACTATCTCTCGGAACTCATGTCTGATGAGTGCTTCGGTGGAGGAGGTAATGCCGACGCACGCAACACACAAGTCGTTGATCGCTTCGATATTGGTGAAGACAACTCACAGCTTAATTTGCACAATACGCTGTGGAAAAGCTATTATAGTGCCATCTATCTCGTCAACCAGCTCATTAAAGAGGAAAACAATATCGCATGGACCAGCGATGCTACTCACGGACGTATCATCGGTGAGGCAAAAGCTATGCGTGGTATCCTCTATTTCGATCTCGCACGTGTGTTTGAGAATGTACCGCTGATTACCACTCCTACCACAGCGAATGTGCCTCAGGCTCCAGTGGATTCAGTCTATGCACAGATCTTCACAGACCTGAAGTATGCTGCAGAGAATATTCCTGCTGATGCATATCCTAAAGCACAGTCGGCTACCAACGATGGTCGCATCACCTGTTTCGCTGCTAAGGCGATGATGGGACGTGCCTATCTCTTCTATACTGGTGTTTATGGAAAGAATCCTGTGTTCACCGATCAGACTGAAGTGACTAAGGAATATGTTCTCCAGGGACTGGAAGATGTTATCGCAAGTGGTGAGTACGACCTCGTTCCACTATTCAAGAACCTTTGGTACTGCGCAAGCACCAAGTGGGAGCAGAAAGCTGGACAATGGGAGGAAATCAGTACTTATGCTGGTGAAGACAATATCGAGAATATCCTGACCATGAAGTTCAACTATACTTCTGACTATAACGGAAACGCTGGTGGTAACAATGCCATTCAGATGTTCTCTGTACGTGGAGGTACCTTTAAGGCTCCTTACGGACAAGGATGGGGAGCTGCTACCGTTCCACAGAACTTCTATGATTCATATCCTGCAGGTGACCAGCGCCGCGACGCTTCTATCATCGACCTTCAGGGCGAGGGCATTGCAGCTATGGAAGCCTATCAGGCTAAACTCCCTGACCAGCGCGAATATACTGGTTATTTCAATAAGAAATATACCGCACGCTCAGGTTATCATAAGAGTGAGACCGATGGTTCATGGTCGCTCACACACTACTATGACGGACTCATGGCTGGTGACTTCCAAATTTCACAACCTATCGGTTACACCTTGCTTCGTTATGCCGACGTGCTGTTGATGGCTGCCGAACTGGGTAGCGCCAACGCTGATGCATATATCAGCAAAGTACACAACCGTGCTTATGCTACAGAAGATGCAGAGGGTAACATCGTTACACCGCGCAACAATATCTCTGCTACTAAGGCCAACATCATGGAAGAGCGTCGCTGCGAATTTGCTTTCGAGGGCATTCGCTATTGGGATTTGCTCCGTCAGGGTGTTGAGGTGGCAGCCGATGCAATTGTTAAATCTGGTGAGAAAGTACTCAACGGTGGTAATGAAGGCACAGTAAGCTACAAGAAGGAAAACATTATCTCTAAACGTGGCTTCCAGCAGATTCCACTCGATCAGATCCAACTCTCTAACGGTGTACTCCATCAGAATGCCGGATGGTAAGTCTTTTCTGTAATCAAGTAACCCAAAAGAAAAAGAAGTTATGAAACTAAAAAATATCATTAACACGTGCATGGTTGCTGCAGCACTGCTGTTTGCAGCCTGTTCGCCCGACGAGTATAGCCTCGACAAGCCCGACCTGCAGCCGGAAGACTTGGTGGCTGGCGTAGCTTTCAGCGTCACGGTGGACGAAACCAATACGGTAACGCTCAAGAGCCTTCTGCCGGAGAGTTACAACTGCTTCTGGACTCAACCCAACGGAAGAAGTCAGGGCAACGAGGTGAAGATCCAGCTTCCATTTGCTGGTACCTATGAAGTGAAGTTTGGTGTAGATACCCGCGGTGGTATCGTATATAGCGAACCATATCAGTTTGAACTCACTACTAACAATATGTCGCTGCTTGAGAATCCACTCTATGAGTATCTCACAGGAGGTGTGGGCAAGAGCAAGACATGGGTGCCTGTTGATAAGAACTATGGCGTAGGAAACTGCTCAGGTCCTATGATGTATTGTAATCCAGATGATGTAGTCAACGATGGTTCCGGTTCTACCGATATCGCTATCAATCACATGGTGCCCAACTGGGATCCGGGATTCCAAAGCTGGCTTATTCCTGCCGATAATGCCTTCATGGATTCCTATATGACCTTCTCACTCAGTGACGTGAGCGGATGTACCATTACCGAATATCGTGGAGAAAGTGGCGTGAAAGGTTCATCTACTGGTACAACACTCAATGGTAAATTCAATCTCAATGTGAGTGATAAGAACCATCCGAAACTCTCTTTCACTGATACTTATCTCTTGCATCATGTTGGTGCTGATGATATGTGTGAGAACTATACCACAGACCTCTTTATCACAGAGCTCACTCCATATTTCCTCCAGGTAGCTACTATGCGTACCAATAGTGAGGGTTCTTGGTGGATTATCTGGAACTTCATCGCTAAGGATGTACAGGATGGTAAAGTTACTATTCCTACCGACGATCCTGGTTATGTGAATCCCGCAAAACCTGTATTACCTGAAATCGATGATCTTACAACTAAGATCTTTACCACCGATATCAATGGCGTTAGCTACCAAGGTGAAGCTATGACATTCCTCGCAAGCGACGAAGCTGCTTACGACTGGATGTGGTGGAACGGCGGTACAAGCGCATGGGAGAGTGTTGTCAATGGAAACTACGGTTCTACATGGGCTCCGAAGTGGGGTGATGATATTGCCGATATGGAGTTGACATTCGCTAAGAAGAAGGATGGAACCTATACTTATACTGTTGGAGGACAGAGCGGATCTCTGGAGATTAAAGACGGTAAGCTGGTATTCGACAAGGTTGTGACACTCTTCACTGTCAATGGTGATGAACGTAACGTTGCACTTACAGGCAAAGAGTGGCAGGTACTGAAGTGTGATCCAGGTTCAGAACTTGTTATTGGTGTGCCCGATGCTACTGATGGTGACGGCAATGTAAACACCTATCTGGTGGCAAACCTTACCTATAAAGCAGTGGGTGGCGGTCAGACAGGTCCTGTTGCCGTTCCTTTCGACGCTTCGAAAGCAAACAATTATATTCAGGAAGACAAATACTTCCGTTGCCAAATCTACAATCCATGGGGTGATGGTAACAATGCTATCGATCCTGCTAATGTTAAGCTGAAGAAGAATCAGAAGCTTAACGTAACAGTGAAACTCTCTGGATTCACCTTCGAGAAAGCGGCTAAGATGGCGCTTTGCTGCAACCGCGGTGAAGAGCAGGGCTGGGAACCTGATTGCTTCAACTATTCCCGTGCTATTACTGTAAATGGTGATGGTTCTTATACCGTATCATGGACCAACGATACAGGCTCTACCGTGAAATGGGATGATGCTCAATCCGCACTGACCGTTACCATGCAATACACTGGCTATTGCTCTGTAGCACCAGGTGCCGACGAGGAACATCCTTATGCTGGCGCATGCACCATAGAGAGCATTACCATAGAATAACGCTAAATGATTATAAGTATGAAACTGACAAAGATATTTTCTGGAATAATGGCGTTGGTCATGGGCGCAACTGTCCTGACGGCGTGCAGCGATTCTGATGATTATTATGCAAATAATACTCCGCTGCTGACAGATGGATCGGTAGTGACTGGCTCTTCTGATGTCACTGCCTCTACTGCCACAATATATGGAACAGTGGCTGGTCTTGAAAAGATGAACACTGCTTCCTATGCCACTGGCTTCTATTATGGAACCTCTGAGGATGCTTTGACCGAAACTCTTCCTGCCCAGTCGGCAGGAGAGTTCTCTGGTTCTCTCACTGGATTGATGAACAATCAGGTCATCTACTATCAGGCTTATGTGACACTGCAGGGTCGCATCACCTATAAAGGTGAAGTGAAATCGCTTGTTACTACCGACGCTACCGTTACTACCGGTGATGCATCGAATGTGGACTTTGCAGATGCTACCTTGGCAGGTAGTGCCAGCAAGTATCCTGCTGATGCTAAGGTGGGCATCGTAGTGGCTGGTGTCAACAATCAAGAGAAAGTGCGCGCTGGATTGCGCATCGACGTTGCTGAATTGGCTGACAACTTCTCAGTAACAAAGCAGGGCTTCGCTCCCAATACCACTTATTATTATGCTGCATTCCTCGATCTCGGAGCTGGCATTATCTATGGTGATGTAAAGGAATTTAAAACTGCCGAAAGTGGTTTCGATGTAGAAAATGACTTTGTTGATCTGGGACTCTCAGTGAAATGGGCTAAGCGTAACGTTGGTGCTAAGAGCGCTACTGACTTCGGTGGCTACTTCGGATTCGGAGACCTTACTGGGGTTAATACAAGCATTCTTGCTGCTGATTATGCTTCTGCAGATACCTATAAGACAACTAATGATATTGCCTATCTCGCTACTGGAGGTAAGGGTACTCTGCCTACTGCAGACCTCTTTGAGGAACTGTTCCGCCTCTGCACCGTGAAATGGGTAGAGCAGGATGGTGTTTTCGGTTATCAGGTGACAGGAAAGAATGGTAATAGCATCTTCCTGCCTGCTGCTGGTAAACGTGTGGAGAGTTCTGTTTCTGAATCAGGACTCCATGGATACTATCTCACAGGTTCTTCTAATAAGAGCAATTCTAATTTCGCTATTGATTATGAGTTTACTGCTTCTACTGGAGTACGTGCTACACGTGCTGTCTATGAAGCACTCTCAGTACGTCCTGTGACCGTTGCACGCAACGTTCCGTTCGATAAGGAGAAACTCTTCACTACTTGGTATCTTGATAATGGTACTCCTTCTGGCAAACAGCATGTCTTTGTAGGTCCGTTCACACAGTGGGGTGCAAAGGATAACTGGGGAACCATTACTAACAATGAGCCTAACCCCTACCAGAGTATCCATTGGGATATGAGTAAAAGTGATAGTTGGATTGGCTTTACATACGGCAGAGACTATGGTTCGATGACCTTCGAACATGGTGAAGACGGTAAGGACTATGTCATCGTGAAGCGTATTGCCAGCGATGGTACAGTGACCGAAGATAAGGGTGTTGTTACTATCGACGAGGTGAACAAGACCGTTGATATGGGTGACATCAAGATTCTCTGTGCTGATACATGGTTGCCTAATACCAGTGGTGTGCGCAACATTCTCACTATGACTGATGAAGGCCTCCAGATTGGTGTTGTGGCTGATGATACTTATCAGTATTCTCTCAACTACTACAGCCAAGCTAAAGCTGATAAGGATGCTGCTATTGAGGTGAACCTCATTTGTGTTGGTAGCGATTGGCAAGGAACTTGGGAAGCCAAAATGGATCCTATCGCACCTGAGAATCTCGAAGGCACACATACTTTGAAGTGGGATGGCGCCTGCAATGGATTGAAGGTGAATGTCATTGACTTCGTTGGACTGATGGAACGTTTCCCCAATGCTTTCGTACGCATTGACGACATCAAACTCGATGGACAGAGCATTAAGTTTAATGCCAACAACTTCTGCTATGGTGATATTGAGGATAAGGGTAACTATCGTGTGGAATTGTTCAATGCATGGGGTAAGACTGCCAAGAATGAGAAGATTATCGCTTCTCCATTCAGCAATCTGAAAGATGTTGCTGATGATCCTGCTTTCACATTTAGCAGCAGTATCGAGATTACCTACACTATCTTTATTAACGGACCAGCAGGAACTTATCTGCCTACATTGATCAATGTTAACTCAAGTTGGGGAACTGCTACTTGGGATGGACTTAACCAAGGTGAAACATTCGATGTTGCCTTGAATAAAGAGACTGCCAAGTATGAAGTATCGAAGAAGAAGTTTGATATTCTCTATCAGGATGCAACAAACGATTATTCTGGTGGTACTATCATGACCTTCGTACAGATCAACGACATCTATAAGTTCTTCCCAGGCATGCACTGCACACTCGACACATTCAAACTCGATGGCAATGCCGTGACCTACGATAAGAGCAAGGTAGTTGATAGCAACGAGGATCCGAAGTATCGTCTCGAACTTTGGAATATGTTTGGCAAGACCAATGATTCTGGTTGCGCCTTTGGTACTGCTGTTGACGGATGTGTTGCAGGACTTGGCTTCAGCAGCAAGATGGAAGTTAGCTTCTCTATCAACAGTCTCTTTGCAGTTCCTCAGTTCTAAATAATGACTGTAGTTGCAAATAACTTATAACGATAACGGACGGTGTGCTATGGGTACACCGCCCGTTTTCTCATTTTTTGTGCTTTCACATTTTTGGTTTAATGTCTGATTGGAACTTAATGACCAAATAGCATTAAAAAGACAAGCAGACACTTGGCTGTTTCGTGGGAAATAAGTAATTTTGCAACACTGAATAAATTACCAAATAATTGAAAAAAACAATGAAAAGACTTACAAATTATCTGATGAAGGTAGGAATGTGCCTGTTGGGTTCGTTGGCTTTTGTTGCTTGTGGCGATGATGATCCGGATGATGGCCCTGCCGTAGAGGGATTAACCGTAACCCCAACCTCACTGTCGTTTACTAAAGATGGCGGTCAGAAGTCTATTAGTGCACGTGCTGGTCAGGATGTTACAGCTTCAAGTGATGCTGCATGGTGTGTGGTGACTGTTGGTGAGAAAACTCCTACGCTGAAGGTCACTCCTATCAACGTAGCTGTTGAAGCCAATACCACTACCGAACAGCGTACTGCTACCATTACCGTAAAAGCTGGTGCAGAGAGCAAAACCGTAAGCGTTACACAGGAGAAGGGTGAGGCTAAGCCGGATCCTACTCCCGATCCTTCTGGCAATATCAAATATGATGCCAAGCAAGTGGCAAAGTTGATGTATCCTGGATGGAATCTTGGCAATACCATGGAGGCTGGTGATAATAAAAACTCATGGAAGAGCGTTGGAGTTTCTACAGAGACCGCATGGCAGAAGACCAAAACTACCAAGGAACTCATCAACTTTATTAAGGCGCAAGGTTTCAAGAGTGTGCGCATCCCCTGTGCATGGGTGATGGGACATATTACCGATACCAACAACTGCACCATCGATCCACAATGGATGGCACGCGTTAAGGAAATTGTTAGCTATTGTGTTGATGCTGATCTCTACGTAGTACTCAACCAGCACTGGGATGGCGGTTGGCTGGAGCACGACGGATTCACAGCGAATGCTGCCGTAGCACTCAAGAAACAACAGCTTACCAAGATCTGGACACAGATTGCAGAGGCTTTCAAAGACTATGATGACCATGTTATCTTTGCTGGTCTCAACGAGCCTGGTGTCGGTGGAGCTTATGAGGACAACGGCAAGAATATTGCCGATGATAAGTTGGCAAGCCGTTTGGCTGAATACGAACAAACCTTTATCGACGCTGTGCGTGCCACTGGCGGTAATAACGAATATCGCGTGCTGGTAGTTCAAGGTCCAGAAACAAATATCGACAAGACGGTAAAGAATAACTATGTTTCTAAGTTGACCGACAAGCATACCGGTCGTTTGATGATGGAAGTTCACTTCTATGATCCCTATCAGTTCACAATGATGAACAAAGATGAGAGTTGGGGAAAGATGTGGTACTATTGGGGTAAAGGCAATACCGGTTCGGATGCCAATCGCAATGCCAACAGCAATTATACTGAGAACTATGTCAAAAACCAGATGGCGAAGCTGAAGACTGCGTTTGTTAACAACGGCATTCCTGTTATCATCGGTGAGTTTGGAGCCAACCAGCGTTTTGCCATCGGACAAGATCCTATCCATGATGCATCTATCAAGGCTTGGTATGCTGCTGTGACAAGTTATGCAATCAACAACGGTTGTATTCCTTATGCATGGGATACAAATAGTGGCAATGGCATGAGTATTATCGATCGTTCAAACATCAAAGTATTAAATACCAATATGATGACAGGTGTCACCGAAGGTGTCGCAGCTGCGAAATGGCCGTATTGATAGCATTTGTGATAATCGATAAATGATATGAGCAAACGAATTCTCTATATCCTCGTAGTACTCGCCCTTGCATGGAGTTCTATGGCCGACGTGCAGGCTAAGAGCAAGAATGAAGGGTGTTTTAGCGGACAAACTGCCATGCAGGTGGCTTCGCAGATGTGGCTACCAAGCAGAAACAGTAAAGCCACCGCGCTTACTGAGCAGACACACTGACTATACTCAGCCATTGTGCTGATCATACAAGTAAATACACTGAATTTATAGCAAATTCAGTGTATTTGTTTTTCTATGGTTTCTTTGATTTGATATAAACCTTCATGATTGAATGCGCTATATTAAAAAAATGTTTACTCATATATTATGCTGTAGTTGTTACAATATTACAGTTTTACAGTTTTACAGTTTTTGAAAAGCAAAAAAATATGGATTTATAGCCTATTTACCGCTTGAAAACCATAAAAATCTATTCGTTGAGCATCAAAAATCGTTTTTGGAAACTGTAAAACTGTAAAACTGTAATGGCGTAACGGTTTTGACGTTGGTATTGTTTTATTACATAACGATATTATTTTGCGTCACTATTGTCCCATAATTCCATTTATTCATGTGTGTGATGAATCCCGAATGAATCCCGAATGAATCCCAAGTGAGTCCCAGGTAAATCCCTTGTAAGTCCCAATAAATATACGAGCGAAAGGGGAGCATGATGGGAGACAGCAGGAACAGATAAGGAACGTACCACTGAAATGTGGTTGTAATTCTAATAAAATACAAAGCCATCGTATGGGATGAAAATGTGCCATGAAATGGAACCATACGATGGCTTTGTTGCAGAGGAACGTATGAAAGTCGCCTTATTCTTTCTTTTTCACAAAGTAGATGTTGTTCACATCGCTACGCATCAGCACATGTTTGTTGTTGACGAACATCACGAAATCGGTGGTAGAAATCTGACCAGGGAACGGAGCAAAGTAATGCTGTGGGTTGTCGTAAGCATTGCGCCATACCAGTACGTAGCAGATGGGATGCTTGTCGAGCACCGGTTGTAATGTCTTGGTCCACCAGTCGGCAGTCTTTATTCCCTCGTAGCCGGTTTCAGTAAGAGCAGCAGCCTTGTGGTGTTTCTTGGCAACGGCACATACTGTGGCAAGGTTCTTATCCAACTGTGCAGCATAACCGGCAATCTTCACGGTGTCAGCCTCAGGTGAGGAGCAGTAGCAATCTAGTCCCATAACATCGATGATGTCGTCGCCAGGATAGCGTTCCAGATATTTGGATTCATTGCCATCCATCTCTGTGCCGGGTGAATAGGCATAGAGTGCATTCACCACTCCTTTGTCTTTCAGTCGGTCGGTGGTCATTTTCCACAATGCTTTATATTGTGCAGCGGTGCAATGTTCCTGTCCCCACCAGAACCATGAACCGGTATGCTCATGCCATGGGCGGAAGATAACCGGTACTTTCACGCCGTATGGTGTTTCCAGTGAGTTGAGGAAGTCAGCCACTTTATCAATCCATCCTAAGAACATCTCATGCTTCTGTCCACCTTCTAATACCGAAGCCACTGTCTTGGTTTCGATGTTCTTCAGTGAGTCGGCAACCCACGAAGTACCACCAGAGAGCGGATTGTTCAGATGCCACGACAACGTAATCACGCCACCACGGTTGAAATGGGTGAAGATTTCTTGGCGCATGCGATCAAATGGAACACCGTCGAGGTTGACCGAGTCGCCCAGTTCAATATGTCCAAGGTCGAAACTCAACAGCCCCGGATAATCGTTGCATACGCTATGTACATCGGATCGGGCAGAGTCCCCTTTCCATCCGATACCATAGACGGTATCATCGTGGTGTCCGAACATATAGACGCCACTGTCACCATACGCCATCAGATTGGTCAGCAGATTCTCCGTGCGCTGTGTACGACCTGAGTCTGCCAAGGGGTCGCTTGCCTTCTTGGGTCCGCAGGCTGACAGAATCAGTGCGGATGCCAACGTCATCAATAGATATTTCTTCATTTTTATGATAGTTTGGGTTTTGAGCGCAAAAGTACGCATAATCTTCCAACTGACCAAATATCGTGCGTGAAAAATAGTATTATATATAAGGTATGTTTTTGTCGTTGTTGAAAACCGTCTAAAGTGTAAATAGTGTAACTTGTATAGTGGTAAAAATACACTTATTAGTTGTGTACCTTAACATGGTGCAATCGTTTGTTAATTATTTGGCGTTTTTTAACATATTGGTGAAATAGTATTATATTAAAGCATTAAAATATTATCAAATCTCGTTTATTTATGCTAATTTTGCAACGTGATTTGATATCACTACCGTACATTGAAAACTTAAAGAAACAAAAAAATAAATATTGAATTCCCTAAAATAATTACAACAGAAAGACCAAAATGATACTCCAGCGTATGCGGGTCCGGTGGACTTGGCTACGACAAGAGAATATGATTCTCAACGATTTACTAACACTATGTTAATTCATTTTTATTAAAGAAAATACCTAAAAGTATGAATCAAAAAATCAGAAAGACTGCGCTGTTGATGGGTGCGTGCTCACTGTTGGGTGCGTATTCGCCAGTTATGGCTGCTCATGCCGAAGCATCGGTACAGGCAGTTCAACAGTCCAAGAAGATCACGGGTACTGTTAGCGATGCTATGGGTCCTGTGATTGGTGCAAGTGTAGTGGTGAAAGGCACATCGAATGGTGTTGCTACCGATTTCGACGGTAAATTCTCACTCAACGTCAACCCAGGTCAAACCCTCGTCGTTTCCTACATCGGTTATATTACCAAGGAAGTGAAGGTTGACAGCAAAACCTCTTACAGCATTACGCTGGAGGAAGACAAAAAGATGCTCGATGAAGTCGTAGTCGTTGGTTACGGTACGATGAAGAAGAGCGACCTTGCCGGTGCTTCGTTTACCATGGACGAGAAAGCACTTAAGAATGCAAATGTTACCAACATCGACCAGGCTTTTGCCGGTCGTGTTACTGGTGTGAGCGCCGTACAGACTTCTGGTGCTCCTGGTTCTGCCTCTTCTATTCGCGTGCGTGGTCAAGCTACCATCAACGCTGGTGCAGAACCTCTATATGTTGTTGACGGTGTGATCTTCCAGTCAGGAGGTCAGTCAGGTGCCGACTACGGATTGGGCGATAAGCTCGGTAACGGTTCGGTTTCAACCATTTCGCCATTGTCAACCATCAACCCCAGCGATATCGTAAGCATGGAAGTGTTGAAGGATGCTTCTGCTACCGCCATCTATGGTGCCCAAGGTGCCAACGGTGTTGTGCTCATCACAACCAAGCGTGGTAAAGCCGGTGAAGCTAAGTTTACATACGATGGTTCGCTGACAGTATCACGTCAGACCAAACGTCTGGACATGATGAACCTCCGCGAGTTTGCAGAGTATTATAATGACCTTGTTGCTCAGGGAGAAATCACTAAGGCTGACCCAGCATATTCAGATCCTTCAGTGCTCGGTAAGGGTACTAACTGGCAGGATGCTGTGTTCCGCACTGCTCTCCAGCACCAGCACCAAATTGGCGCTCAGGGTGGTACAGACAAGATGAAGTACTATGTTAGTGCTGGTTACATGAACCAGGAAGGTACTATCATCGGTTCTGACTTCAAGCGTATTTCACTCCGTGCCAATATCGACGCCCAGCTGAAGAAATGGTTGAAGATGGGTGTTAACGTAGCCTACAGCCAGACCGATGAAGATCTGTTGAAAGCTGACGGTGAAGAGGGTGTTATCATGTACTCGCTGACCACACCTCCTGATATTCAGATTTATAATATCGATGGCGGATACTCATCAGTGAGCAAAGAGGGATTCACCAGCCCCAACCCAATCGCCATGGCGCTGCTCAACGATATTACTTTGAAACGTCAGAAACTGACTGGTAACATCTTCTTCGATGTCACACCTATTAAGAACGTGACCTGGCATACTGAATTTGGTTGGGATCTCGGATGGACTCATGGTGAGACTTTCAACCCCACAATGCATCTCGGAAACTACAACGTAGAGCAGAACGAGGCACGTTCGCAGAAGAATTCCAGCACCTACTGGACCTTCAAGAACTATCTGACCTATAATGGTTCTATTGGCAAACACAGCTTCACCGCCATGGTCGGTCAGGAAGCATGGGAGTCGAAGTATGACTACGTATCTATATTCAACACCGCTCTTCCCAGCGATGTAGTACACAATCCAGCTCTTGGTACAGGTGATCCTAAGATTGGTAGTGGATTCGGTTCTTCTGCCATGGCTTCATTCTTCACTCGTGAAACCTATAACTACGATGACCGTTACCTCGCAACTTACACCTATCGTTACGACGGTTCTTCAAACTTCGGTCCTAACAAACGTTGGGCAGGCTTCCACTCTTTGGCTGCTGCATGGCGTTTCACCAACGAGAAGTTTATGAAGGATGTGAAATGGATTTCCAATGGTAAGCTCCGTCTCGGTTGGGGTCAGACTGGTAACTCAAATATCGGTGGTTACAAATGGGGTTCTGCCATGTCAGTAATGGAAACAGGTCTCGGCACCAGCTACCGTCCTGCTAACATTAAGAACCTGGATATCAAATGGGAAACTCAGGAACAGTGGAATATCGGTCTTGACCTCGGTTTCTTCAACAACCGCGTCAACCTCGTTGTCGATTATTATAACAAGAAGTCTTCAGACATGCTGATGCAGCTGATTCTTCCTTCATTCATGGGAACATCAGGTAACGGTTCTTCAGCACTTGCTGCACCTTACGGAAACTATGGTGATATCGAGAACAAAGGTCTTGAAATCGCCCTCAATACCCGTCCTATCGAAACCAAGAACTTCTCTTGGGGTTCAGACTTCCAGATTTCTTTCAACAAGAACAAACTGAAGAGTCTCTCTAACTCAACCGCTCTCCTTGGTTTAGGACAGTGGACTGACGTCGTTGCACGTTCAGTTGTTGGCGAATCACTCTACAACTTCTATGGTTATGAGGTTGAAGGCGTTTATACTTCGTTTGAAGATTTGCTCAACTCACCTGTTAACACCCTGCAGTCAAACAACCCTCTTATTGTGACGCGTGACGACAATGGTAATGTGACCAAGATTGAATGGGACACCGATCCTACCAAGTATAACTCACGCAATACCACATTCGTAGGTGATATTAAATATAAAGATGTGAACGGTGACGGTGTTATCGACGAAAAGGACAAGACCAATATCGGTTCTCCGCTGCCTGACTTTACCTTTGGTTGGAACAACACATTCCACTACAAGCAGTGGGATCTGACCGTATTCATCAATGGTTCTGTAGGCAACAAGGTTGGTAACTACAACAAGATGAAGCTCACTCACATGAACTCAGCATGGACCAACCAGCTGACCGACGTCAACGGTCGTGTTCATCTGGCTCCTGCCGATGGCGTTTATGCCGATGGTTGGTATAACAACATTGCTAATGTGGTTGCAACAGGAAACGGTGGTTACCCACGTGCTTCTATCAACGACCCGAACGACAACGACGCTTGGAGCTCACGCTTCATTCAGGACGGTTCATACCTCCGTCTGAAGAACATCAGCCTCAGCTATACCTTCGACAAGAAACTCGTAGGTAAGATCGGACTCGAAAACGTTCGTGCCACTATCTCTGCTACCAACCTCTTCACTATCACCGGTTACGACGGTTACGATCCTGAAGTTGGTGCTTCTACTACCAATGCCAATGTGTTTGGTCTTGATAATGGTCGTTATCCTTCACCAACATCATGGACCTTCGGTCTTAATGTTTCATTCTGATAACTCCTAAACAGAACACAATATGAATTTTAATATATCTTTGAAAAATGTTTTGGGAATCGGTGCTCTGATCACCGCATCGTTCCTGACAACCTCTTGTGAGGACTTCCTCGATCGTCCTACGGAGGATAACTACAACACCGAAAACTTCTATGCTTCTGACAAAGCATGTATTGCTGGTGTGAACTATCTCTACAACTCTCCCTGGTATGATTTCCAGCGTGGTTTCATCAAGGTGGGCGAGGTGTTCTCAGGCAACATGTACTGGGGAAATTCTCCTTACCTCAACTTCGCAGTGAACGGAACCGATGAGGACCTCATTAATATGTCATATTCGTTGTGGGCTGAGATTGCTCACTGTTCAACAGTATATGAGTCTCTGAAAGGTGCCTCTGCTTCACAGGAAGTAAAGAACCAGTGCATGGGTGAGTGTCTGACTTGGAAAGCCATGGCTTACTTCTACCTCGTTCGTACCTTCGGCGACGTCCCCATCGTTCACGACAACTCTGCCACATTGGCTGCTGGCAACTACAATGAATTGTCGAAAGTGGAGAAAGCTGACGTCTATGAGTATATCATCCTTACTTTGGAGAAGGCTATGGAGCTGTTGCCCAAATCATCTGATCCTGGTCGTATCGACTACTACTGCGCAGAAGGTCTTCTGTCAAAGGTTTATCTGACCAAGGCTGGTGTGAGTGGTTCGCTCAACAACGAAGACTTGCAGAAAGCTGCCGACTATGCAAAAGACGTTATCGACAATTCTGGTCGCAAACTCATGGACAACTATGAAGACATCTTCCGTGGTTCCAACAATACTTGTCCTGAAAGCTTGATTGCTTGGCGTTGGACTGTTGGTTCACACTGGACTAGCCAAAACACATTGCAGTCTGACCTCGGTATTGAAGGTATGTGCGAGGTTGGTTCTGTATGGGGAGGCTGGGGTGGCCCTTCTGCCGACCTGATGGAAGCTTTCGGTGTCATCAAGATTGACGGCACAGGTAAAGATTCTCGTCTGGTAGAGTGGCAGAGCCCTGAGAGCCGTGCCGATATCGACACACGTCGTAAAGGTACTATGATGATTGCTGGTGATAAGTATTCTTATTTCTGGCGTGATAAGGGTGGTTTCGACTATCTTAAATTTATCTATGACAAAGATTACAATGTATCTGCAACAGAGCAACTTGAAGGACCATGTGGATCCAACAACGTGAAACATCTCTATGGTGACGCAGCAGACCATCAGGCTGAAATGGGCATTGCCGACGGACGTATGGCTTCTGCTCTTGCTACCCATATCCTTCGTCTCTCTGACGTATATCTTATTCATGCTGAGGCTATGACTTTGCTGGGTCGTGGCACAGAGCAATCAGCTCTTGATGCTTTCAATGCCGTTCATCAGCGTGCTATTCCTACTGCCGCTGCCGTTACTTCGCTCAACTTCGACATGATTTGGAAGGAGCGTCGTTTGGAGTTTGCAGGTGAAGGCGACCGTTGGTATGATTACGTACGTCGTGCATACTATGATGTAAACAGCTGTATTGCCGAACTTAAGGCTCAGCACCGTAACCGTCTCTGGAACTGCGATCCTCTGTACAAAGCATACTACAAGTCAGGTACATGGAACCTCACCACTACCGACGGACAGGTTGAATATGACTATGATACAGAAGTTCCCAATGTGACAGCCAACAGCTTCACACTGCCATTCCCATCAGAGGACGTTGCTCTGAACCCGAATTTGGCTACAGGTTCTCCAAGTGTACATGTTGACATCCGTGCAACCTATTCTTATTAATGTATAATTTAAGAAACAGAAAGATATTATGAAAAGAAATATGAAACGGTTTCTCCTTGCAATTGGCGTTGTGACCCTGGGTATGGGTTTCACCGCTTGTGAAGATGAGCCAGATAAATTCGAACTGACCGATGGTAATCCTACGATCAGTTATATCCGCCCACAGGATGTTGCCGCCAAGGACTCTTTGCTGACTTCGGCATACACCGGTTCGGGTATCTGTATTGTCGGTAACAATCTGACCAGCATCAAGGAAATGTATTTCAATGATGTGAAGGCTGTGCTCAACACCAGTTATATCACCGACCATACCATGTTGGTAACTATTCCAAACCAGATTCCTGCCAGCAATACTGGTAAGATCTATATGGTCAACAAGAGTCAGGATACCACAACCTACGATTTCAAGGTGATGGTACCGAAACCTGCTGTAACTTCAATGAAGTGTGAATATGTTCACGTAGGTGAATTGGCTCAGGTCAACGGTCAGTACTTTGTAGATGACCCCAACCAGCCACTGACTATGACCTTCACAGGTATCGACAACTCCATGAATCTTGAAGTTCCTCGTGAGAATATCAAGAAGATTACACAGTCTTCTATCTCATTCATTGTTCCAGAGGGTGCAAAAGAAGGACGTATTAAGGTTTCTACCATTTACGGTGAAGGAAATTCATCATTCTATTATGCTGACAGCCGTAACATCATTACCGACTTTGACGGTCCTAACAATGCAGGTCCTAAGGGTGTTGTTCCTCAGGGATGGAACATTGATGCTAAATACTCTACCGAAGGTGGTATTAGCGGTGCTTACTGTCAGGTAGGTCCTGTTGAAACCGAAGGTGGATGGGTTGAAGGATTAAAACTCCCATTCTGGTGTGGTAACTGGAACGGAGATCCTATGAGCATCACTGAAGGTGCTGGTGTGCCTCTGCGCAACATCATCGACTTCACCGACTGGGAAAACATGTCGTTCAAGTTTGAGCTCTACATTCCATCAAGCAATCCTTGGTCTGCCGGTGCACTCCAGATTCTCTTTGTGAACAATAAGCTCTGTGCTAACGACTCTTGGCAGAACAATACTTACATCCACACTTCAGCTGATGGTGGTAAGGACCTGCCTCGTGCACTCTACAATCCTTGGAAGTCAACCGGTTCGTTCGATACTGGCGATGAGTGGATCACAGTAACTATTCCTCTCTCAGAGTTCGTCTATAACGACGATGGTACCAAAGCTCCGTCTCCAATGAGCATCTCAAGTTTCGATAGCTTCATCATGTGGCCTATCAACGGTGGTGTTCAGGGCACGAAGTGTACTCCTATCTTCCGTTACGACAACCTGCGTGTGGTTCCTAACAAATAACACATCAATAACTAAAAGGATATTATGAAAAAGATCAATAACATATTCACCCTGTTGGTGATGGCCCTTATGGGGCTGTCACTGGCAGCGTGCAGCAACGACGATTTGGACACCAACCAGTATCAAGGTGGTGTGTCGCTCAATGCTTTCGGTCCTTCTCCTGTGATGCGTGGCGGTCAGTTGCGCTTCATCGGTAGCAACCTCGACCAGATTCGCGAAGTACGCATTCCTGGTGTTGATGCTATTACCACTATCGAAGTGGTGAAGGCCGGTGTTCCCAGTGAAATTCGTGTAACCGTTCCTCATGATGGTCCTGAGGTAGGTAATGTAGTACTTGTGGCTAACAACGACGAGGAGATTACTACCAAATCTACACTGACCTATACTGAGGGTATCGTTATCAAGAGCATCACTCCATCGGCAATGCCTGGTGATGTGATTGAAATCAAGGGTGACGAGGACGGTTATCTCAACCTCATCCACTCTATGGCTTTTGCCGACAACGTGGTTGTCAGCGAAAAAGACTTCCTCCAGCACGACCGCTACACCATCAAGGTGAAGGTTCCTGAGGATGCCAAGACCGGTAAACTGCAGTTCTATACCGCCGACCTTACCGTGGGCGATGCTGCAAAACTCGACTATCAGATTGTATTGAGCGACGACCGTCTCATCGTTGGTACTCCTACCGTTGCTAAGGTAAAGGGACGCAACGAGGTTGACGCTGAAGGTACTATTACTGCCAAGGCTGGTGAAACCGTAACCGTTACTGGTGACTATATGCAGCTGATCAAAGCCGTGAAGGTTGGTGGTGTCGAGATTACCGAATTCACTATTGCTGAAGATGGCAAGAGCCTCTCGTTCGTACTGCCTGCTGAAGCTCCCGATGGCGCTATCGATCTCGTCTGCAAATCAGACGTAGAGGTTCCTGCTGCTATGGTTGAAACTGTTAAGCCTTCTGACTGTGTAGCTGCTCCAACTCCTGTGAAGGCTGGTGCTGCGCTGACCATCTCTGGTAAAGATATGGATTTGGTAACAGCCGTAGAGTTTGACAATGCTGACGCTCTGTCTGGCGAAGCTATCAGCGTAGCTGCCGATAAGGTTGTTGTGACAGCCGTTCCTGAAACAGCTACCGAAGGCAAGCTCCGCCTCGTGATGGCAAATGGTCAGAAGGTAGAAGTTGACTTCACGCTTGTTAAGCCAACTGCAACAGCTTATAACGCTAATCCTGCAAGTGCTGGTTCTACTATCCAGATTACCGGTACCGACCTTGACCTCGTGAAGAGTGTTGACTTCGGTGGTGCTGTAGCAACCGTAGAGAAAGATGCTGTTTCTGCTGATGGTACTACTCTGAGCATCAAAGTTCCTATGGACGCCAAGACTGGTACTCCTGTGATGAAACTTGCCAATGGTGTTACTGTAAATGCTCCTGCACTTACTGTAAACGAGGCTGTATTCTGTTATGCAACAGAACTCCCTGGTGCTGACGCTGAGCTCCATGCAGGTCAGACCTTCACCTTGCCAATTGCCAATGGTGACAAGCTTACAGGTGTGGAAATCGCAGGAAAAGCTTGCCAGTTCATTGTAAGCGGTAACACGTTGACTGTTGGTGCTCCTGATAATGCTAAGAAGGGTACAAGTGTTCGCCTTATTTCTTCAAATGGCGAGATTACTTATAAGATTGACTTTATCCCCAACACCGAGATTACTACTGTCATTTGGACTGGTGCAGTTGCAAGTGGTAGTTGGAAAAATGCTATGCAAGCCCTCTCTTGGGGTGGCTACGATTGGAGTCAGGTTTCTGCAGGAACCGAACTCGTTGTTTCGTTCACCGTTGAGCCAGGTGCAAGCTTCTGTCAGATGCGTTTCGCAAAGGGTAAAGGCTGGGTAGCTCTTGCAGGTACTACTTCTTTGGAAGGTGCTGATAAAAAAGAGGGTAACATTGCTATGCCACTCGACGCTACAGAATATCGCTTGACCCTCACTCAGGAAATGCTTGACGAGTTGGTTAACGAAGGTGGTCTTATCATCTGCGGTGCCAACTGGATTGTTACCAAGGTGGCTCTTGTAGAGCATATCTCTGTGGAAACAACTTTGTGGACAGGTGAGGCCATTGCCGACGATTGGGGCAACCAGCCTAATCTCCTCTCTGATGGAGGTGCTGAGTTGAAGGATGCTGATGCTTCTGTTGGTCAGACTATCAACTTCTACATTACTCCAACCGATACCAATTGGCAGCTTGAAATCGTTGAAGGTCACTGGGGAGGTACCTATGCACGCTTCTCTAATCCTGGCAATGACGATAATGGAAAGTTCACAGCATGCGATCTCGCAGCCAATGGCGGTAAGGTTTCGCTTACCCTCACGCAAGCAATGCTTGACGCTGCATACAAGAAGCAGAATTGGGGCGGTACGTTCATTGGCAATGGTGACAACGTGAAGATTACGAAGATTACTATTGAGTAAACTCTAAGTAATTGATTATAAAGAATTGAGGCGCATCCGACGAGGTTGCGCCTCTTCTTGATTTTGAGGTATTCGCGTACAGAAATTTTAGTTTTCAAAAAAATTCGACCACTCGACCACAGACCCGTGTATTACACTATCTGTCAATGCTTTAGAACGTGGTCGAAAGTAATTCTGTCGGCCACCCATCGACCACAGTTAATCAATCACAAACACCTGTTTACGATGCAAGCCAAAGTTCCTACTGCTTTCCGTTTGTTTTATGTTAGCAGATAAGAACTATTATGCAATATTGCAAAAACATTTATCAAACGTTGGATAACTCCTTTATTAAACGTTGGATAATACTTTTGTCAAACGTTGGATAAAACTTTTATCAAACGTTGGATAGCACTTTTATCAAACGTTGAAAAGACCTTTGTCAAACGTTTGAAAACACTTTTGTCAAACGTTTGAAAACACTTTTGCCAAACGTTTGAAAACATTTTTGCCAAACGTTGGGCAATACTCTTGCCAAACGTTGGACAATACTTTTGCCAAAGGTTTGGAAATGTCTGACCATACGTGCATTGGGCTGAAATGTAATATTCGACAAATTTTGGCGGTGGTCGATGGGTGGTCGATAGAAATACTATCGACCACACTTTAAAGTGTTGATAGATAGTGTGATACACAGGTCTGTGGTCGTGTGGTCGAAATTTTTTGAAAACTAAATTTCTTGTATGCGATTTTGAGTTCAGTCTTTATCACACTTACCACTTCATGATTTTGAAAAATAATAGGCGTAATGATACTATTTCTTCGGGATGTGTTCGGGATGGATTCGGGATTCGTCGTGTGAAGAATGACACTTAAAGTCAGTTGATAATAAGGTTGAATCGTGTAATCTGAAAGATAAAAGTAATAGTACGCGAGTTGGTCATTAAAGTATCGGTCTATTTCAGAAAAAACCACTAACTTTGCAGTCGAATATTACGAAATACATAAAACGAGAATATAAATCATGAAAATTTCAAAACTTCTAATGATGTTTGCTGCTGCTGTATTGGCAGTGGGATGTGGTGGTGACGATCCTAATGATGTTGGTGGTGGTGATCAACCAACAGTTCCTAATGTGGTATCGGTCACACCTGCAAATGGTGCAAAAGATATTGCTGTGGGTGATGTGACTATCGATGTGAAATATGACCAGAATATCACGCTGACTTCTACTGATGTTGCCAAAGTACAGATTGCCGGCGGTACGGTAAAGAGTCTGAAGAGTTCTGCACGTACCCTCACTATCAAAGCTAATTGCCCCGATGAGGGCACTACTGTAGCTGTAACCATTCCTGCCGGATTGGTGAAAAATACTACCGCAGCCTACAGTTTCAGTTTCACAACCTACAAAACTCCCGCAGTCAACATCACAAAGTCTCTCGTGGCAGGACAAACCCAACAGGTAAAAGATCTCTATGATTATTTTCTGGGTCTGTATGGCAAAAAGGTGATTAGTAGTGTGATGGCTGATGTAAACTGGAATACAAAAATTGCCGATAAGGTCAAGGCACTGACAGGTAAATATCCCGCCATGAACTGTTTCGACTTTATCCATATCTATGTGCCTAATCAGGGTAGTAACGGATGGATAAATTACAACGACATTACTCCCGTAAAGAATTGGGCAGACAAAGGCGGTATTGTTCAGTTGATGTGGCATTTCAATGTGCCTACAAGTGAGAACGCAGAAGTCAAGATGGATGGTTCCGGTGTGGCTTGTGATCCTACAAAAACCACGTTCAAAGCCTCTAATGCGCTGAAAGAAGGCACGTGGGAAAACAAGTGGTTCTATCAGGAAATGGATAAAGTGGCGGCTGTCTTGTTGAAACTGCAAGATGCAGGAATTGCTGCTACATGGCGTCCATTTCATGAAGGCGCAGGAAATGCTACCTTGAAGTCTGGTGCCGACTGGGGCAAAGCCTGGTTCTGGTGGGGTGCAGAAGGATCTGCCAACTATAAAAAACTCTGGATCGCTATGTTCGACTATTTCAAACAGAAAGGTGTGAAAAACCTGATTTGGATATGGACCTCGCAAAACTGCAACGGCGACGCCACACAGTTCAACCAAGATAACGACTGGTATCCCGGCGACCAATATGTAGATATGGTGGCACGCGATCTCTATGGCTATAGTGTAGAGAAAAACAAACAGGAATTTACCGAACTGCAAGCTGCCTATCCCACCAAGATGATTGTGCTGGGTGAATGTGGTAAGAGTGATAATGGCGAGCAGGGCAATATCGGCAACTGCTGGACTGCCGGTGCCAAATGGGGACATTTCATGGTGTGGTACCAAGGCAAGCAAGGTTCTACAGACACCATGTGTAGCGATGCTTGGTGGAAGAGCGCTATGAGCGACAGTAATGTCGTGACACTCCCTACGAACCATTAAGATAATAAAAACAACAAAAATCCAAATACTAAGAACATGAAACATTTTATGAAGACACTCCTGCTGTTGCTGGCTACTGTCTGCGTGCTGCCTGTGGCAGCCCAAATCAGAGGCTACAATATCCAGGTCAACGTAGTGCCCGATCATCAGGATTGGACCTACAAAGTAGGAGAGACAGCTACTTTCCGTATCTCTGTTACCAAATCGGCAACACCCCTTGCCGGAGCCGTTATCGACTATGAGGCAGGACCGGAGATGTATCAAGATGTGAAGAAAACCGCCGTGGTGCTTAAAGACGGTACCTTGACCGTGAAGGGCAAGATGAGCAAACCCGGATTCTACCGCGTGGATGTGAAGACCACTATCGGAGGTAAAGAATATAAAGGCGCATGTGCAGCAGCTTTCTCACCCGAACAGTTGAAACCCACAACGGTCAATCCTGCTGATTTCGACCAGTTCTGGCAGAATGCCATTAGCGAAGCACGCCATACAGACCTCAATCCAACCAAGCGCCTCTTGCCCGAACGTTGCACAAAAGACGTAAACGTCTATGAGGTTAGCTTCCAGAATGTGCGCTGGGGATCACGTACTTATGGCATCCTCTGCGAACCCGTGAAGCCGGGTAAGTATCCCGCTTTGCTCCGTGTGCCTGGTGCAGGTGTGCGCCCCTATGGTGGCGATATCTATACCGCATCGAAAGGTGCCGTGACGCTTGAAATAGGTATTCATGGCATTCCCGTCACCATGCAGCAGTCTGTTTATGACGACCTCGGACAGGGTGCACTCAACGGATATTGGGAATTTGGCATGGACAATCGCGATAAGAGCTACTATAAACATGTGGTGTTGGGATGTATTCGTGCACTCGACTATATCGAACAATACACGCCATGGAACGGCAAAGAACTGGGTGTGACTGGTTCAAGCCAGGGCGGATTCCTCTCGCTGGCAACAGCTGGACTCGATCGCCGCATCACATTCTACGCTCCTGTTCACGCAGCACTTTGCGACCATACCGCTTCGCTGAAAGGCGTGGCTTGCGGATGGCCCCACTATTTCTATTGGAACAAAGGCAAGGGAATGGAGAAACAAATCGAGACTTCACGCTATTACGACGGAGTGAACTTCGCACGCCGCATCACCAATGCACAAACCGGATGGTTCTCCTTTGGTTATAATGATGACGTAGTGCCACCCACTACAGCATGGGCTACCTATAATATAGTGAAAGGTCCGAAGTCTATCACACCCTATCAGCAGACAGCCCACTTCTGGTATCAGGAGCAATGGGATGAATGGGAAAACTGGTTGCTCACTCAAATGAATATCAAACCATGAAGATGATGACAATGATAGCCATGGCAGCCTTGATATTGGCAGGTTTCCCTCAACAGATCATGGCAAAAAAGACAGTTGATGGTGACAAACAACTGGAACAGCGGTTGCGCCTCTTGCAACCCAAAGGTTACATGATGGCACATCAGGATGATCCCTTCTATGGAGTGACATGGGAATGGGAACAAAACCGGAGTGATGTGCTTGAAACCGTAGGTGACTATCCTGCCTTGATGGGATTTGATCTCGGAGGCATAGAGATGGGCGACAAGAAAAATCTCGATAGTGTGCCCTTTACTCGCATACACGATGAACTCATTGCCCACTACGAACGTGGAGGTATTGTTACTATCAGTTGGCATCCACGCAACCCACTTACTGGAGGAACAGCATGGGACGTTACTGACTCTACCGTAGTAAAGAACATATTGCCCGGTGGAAAGTGTCATGCCAAATTCCAAACATGGATGCAGCGCGTAGGCGACTTCCTCGTCACCCTGAAGACCAAGAAGGGACAACCCGTACCCATCATCTTCCGCCCATGGCATGAAAATAACGGATCATGGTTCTGGTGGGGACAGAAACTCTGTACCGATAACGAATATCGCCAACTCTGGAATATGTTGCAAGACTATCTCAACGGTCGAGGCCTTGACAATCTGTTGTGGAGCTATTCGCCAAACCTTGATGGCGGATGGACCGAAGAACGATTCCTGCAACGTTATCCCGGTAATGATAGAGTGACGCTGATTGGTGAAGATGCTTACCAATGGGGGACTGAAGCCGACTTCGTAAGTCAGGTTACAGCCGACCTCAATTTCCTCAGCGACTTTGCTAAACGCAACGGTAAACTGCTTGCCATGACTGAGTGTGGACTGAAGAATATGCCTGATGCAACTTGGTGGACGCGCGTGTTGAAACCTGTAATGGATCGCTATCCCATCAGTTACTTCCTGCTTTGGCGCAACTATAAGGAAGAATATTTCGGACCGTCTCCCTCGTTGCCTTGCGCACAGGATTTTAAGAAACTCTATGAGGCTGAGAATACGCTGTTTCTGAAAGATATTAAGAAAATAAAATAATAATAAAACAATAAAACATCAAAACGAAATGAGCAATTTTGACGAAAAAGTAAAGGCTCTGCGTGCTCATCATGAGGCGCTGCTGACCAAGAAAAATGAGATGGAAGAGTGGGGAAACGGTATCTATGACCGTTGGAAGAATCCTATTCTTACTGCTGAACATACTCCGTTGGAGTGGCGCTATGACTTCAACGAAAAGGATAACCCCTATCTGATGCAGCGCATCATGATGAATGCTACCCTCAATTCTGGTGCCATCAAATGGAATGGCAAGTATCTGTTGGTGGTTCGCGTGGAAGGTGCAGACCGCAAGAGCTTCTTCGCTGTGGCAGAAAGTCCCAATGGTGTGGATAACTTCCGCTTCTGGGATGAGCCTATCACGATGCCTGAAGATGTGATTCCTGCTACCAATATCTACGATATGCGTCTTACCGCCCATGAGGATGGATGGGTATATGGCATATTCTGTGCCGAGCGTCACGACGATGCTCAGCCCGGCGACCTTAGCGCTGCTACTGCTACGGCTGCCATCGCACGTACCAAAGATCTGATCAACTGGGAACGTCTGCCAGACTTGAAAACCAAGAGTCAGCAGCGTAATGTGGTGCTTCATCCAGAATTTGTAGAAGGTAAATATGCTTTCTATACCCGTCCGCAGGATGGATTCATCGATACCGGTTCAGGCGGTGGCATTGGTTGGGCACTTGTTGATGACATCACCCATGCCGAAATCAAAGAAGAGAAGATTATCAACGCACGCCACTATCACACCATTCAGGAGGTGAAGAACGGTGAAGGTCCTCATCCCATCAAGACCGAGAAGGGATGGTTGCATCTTGCCCACGGTGTACGTGGATGTGCAAGCGGCCTGCGCTATGTGCTCTATATGTATATGACTTCGCTGGAAGATCCTACAAAGGTCATTGCAGAACCAGGCGGATATCTGCTCGTGCCACAGGGTGAGGAGTATATCGGCGACGTGATGAACGTTGTGTTTACCAATGGTTGGATAGCCGACGAGGATGGCAAAGTGTTCATCTACTATGCTTCTTCAGATACTCGCATGCATGTGGCTACTTCTACCATCGATCGCTTGGTGGATTACTGCATGAACACACCTGCTGACGGATACCGCACACAGTTTAGTGTGGAAACCATCAAAAAACTGGTGGCTAAAAACAAATCGTTGAACAAATAAACATCTTATTATATATGGCAAGTGTTAAGGAAAAAATAGCATATGCATTGGGCGATGCCGCTGCAGGTGGCATAGTATGGAAAGTGATGTCTATCGCCTTTCCGTTGTTCTTTACCAATGTGTTTGGCTTGTCGTTTGCTGATGCCGCTGTGCTGATGCTCGTAGCGCGTATGTTTGATGTCGTAACAGACCCCTTGATGGGAAGTCTTGCCGACAGAACACAGTCACGATGGGGCACCTATCGCCCTTGGCTCATCTTCGGAGCTATTCCGTTCGGATTGGTGTTTGCCTTGCTGCTCTTTACACCTGATTTCGGAGATATGGGTAAGCGCATCTATGCTTATACCCTCTATCTGCTGATGATGGCTATCTATACCATGGTCAATGTACCGTACGGATCGTTGCTGGGTGTGATGACAGAAGACGACAACGAGAAAAACCAATTCTCTGCCTATCGCATGATTGGTGCGTATGCCATGGGATTTGCCACCCTGCTCTCGTTTCCCTATCTCCAGAAATGGATTGGAGGTAGTGTAGCACATCAGTATGCCGTGACTGGCGTTGTACTGGGTGCTGTTGCTGCCATCATGACGCTGGCATGCGGACTGCTTACTAAAGAGCGTCTGAAACCAGTAAGAGCTGAAAAATTCTCGTTTGGACAGTTTGGTGACCTTGTTCGCAACAAGGCATGGCTCTACATGACTGCCATGGCTGTTTGTACCAACTTCTTCAACGGATTCCGTTACGCAGTAGCTGGATATATGTTTGACTACTGTCTGCATGGCAATGTGACCATCGATAACCTGATTATCAACTTCACAGTATTCATGGCATTCGGTGAAGTTACCTGTATGGTATTCGGTGGCGTGGCTCCTTGGTTTGCCAAGAAAGTTGGATCAAAACGTATGGCATTCTTCTGGGCTGCGGTATTCTGCCTGGTTACATCGGTAGCATTCTTCTTCATACCAATGGATCCTGCATATATCAGCGTGATGGTTGGTCTGGTGATCCTTACTTCAATGGGTATCGGTATCTATTCACCATTGCTTTGGTCTATGTATGCCGATGTTGCGGACTATCATACAGAACACTTCGGAACCTCGGCTACAGGACTGATCTTCTCGTCAGGTACTATGTCGCAGAAGTTTGGTACGGCTATCTCTGGTTCGCTGATTGCCCTGTTGCTGGGTTGGGCAGGTGCCAATATGATTACAGACGATTTTGGCAATACGATTATCGATCCAGCCTCTGTTACCGATTCGGTACTGACAATGGTATGGTCGTTGTTCTCTCTGTTCCCCGCAGTAATCGCCTTGCTGCTGATGCTGTTGGCGTATAAATTCCCAATCAAGAAATAACGATGAATAATATTGTTACTACAATGAAAACAGAAATGCAGGATGTTCTACAGAAGAACATCTTGCGCTTCTGGCTCGACAAGATGGTGGACCAAGAGCATGGCGGATTCTATGGACGTATCGACGGACATGAACATCTGCATGCCGATGCCGAGAAAGGGGCTATCCTTAATGCTCGTATCCTATGGGCATTCTCTGCTGCCTATCGTGTGTTGGGTGATAAAACATATTTGGAGGCTGCCAGTCGCGCTAAGCATTATATCATCGATCATTTTATTGATCCTGAATATGGTGGCGTATATTGGAGTCTTGACTGCAACGGCAAACCTCTTGATACCAAGAAACAGTTTTATGCCATTGGGTTTGCTATCTACGGCATGTCGGAGTATGCACGTGCAACAGGTGATGCAGAGGCATTGAAAGTGGCAATCGATCTCTACCGATGCATTGAGGAACATGCTCTCGACCATGAATATAATGGTTATATCGAGGCTATGACACGCGATTGGCAACCGATTGCCGATATGCGTTTGTCGGAACTTGATGCCAACTATCCTAAGTCGCAGAATACCCATCTCCATATCATCGAACCCTATACCAATCTGTACCGCGTATGGAAATCAGATGAGCTGAAGGCTTCTCTGCATAATCTGATAGATATCTTCACTGACCGTATCCTCAATCCTGAAACTCATCATCTCGATCTTTTCTTCGATATGGATTGGAAACGTGGTGCAGGAGCATTGGAGAGTTATGGACATGATATCGAATGTTCATGGCTTATCCATGAGGCCGCTCTTGTATTGGGCGATGCTGAAGTATTGAAGAAGGTGGAGCCCATCGTTGAAATGGTGGCGAAAGCTTCAGAGAAAGGACTTAATGCCGATGGTTCTATGGTTCATGAAGCTAATCTCGACACGGGCTATGTGGATAGCGACCTCCATTGGTGGGTACAGGCTGAAGCAGTGGTAGGTTTCTTTAATATCTATCAGTATTTCGGTGACGAGTCTGCTTTGCAGAAAGCACAACACTGTTGGACATATATTAAGGAGAACCTTATAGACGATGAAAATGGCGAGTGGCACTGGAGCCGTCGCAAAGATGGTACTTTGAATCTGGATGATGACAAAGCCGGATTCTGGAAGTGTCCTTATCACAATAGCCGTATGTGTCTCGAAATCATCGAACGCTCGGTTTGATATTGTTTTAGGTAGCATTGACAAACAATCCCAAGTGCCTGACACTTGGGATTGTTGTTTTGGGAAATTGTATTTCAATCATCTATAGACTCTGCAATTGGTGGAGTCTGATAAGTGATTTTCTCTTATTTCAGATATTCTGGAATATTGTATCCTGCTGCTTTGGCAATCTTGACAGGAATCTGAGCATTGTCGTTGTGACCCTTGAACTGCTCAGAACCTACACCGATAGCATATACAGGAACGAGACCTGCAGAGTGACCGCCTGTACTCCATGAGATCAGAGCTTTGGTGTTGATAATGTTTCTAGCTTCTTCAGCAAGGGGCTCGTTGGCTGTGTATTCGTTCTTCACATCCTCTGTCTTGCCTTCGAAAGATTCATGCCATACCTTTTGCAGAGTAGCTTCTTCGTCCTTGGTGAGTTCCAGGGCTGTCCAGAATCCGAAGTTGTCGGTCAGAGCTTGCTTGGCTTGTTCCCATGTTACTTTGTTGGAAGTCTGCTTGCGGAGATTGCGGAGAACCTGTGTGAATCCGTCGATACTTACTTTTTGGTTGCCCAGTGCTTTGAGGTTCAAAGCATAGAGACCGTTGTTGGCAAGTACCAGACCACCAGTTTCATGGTCAGCGGTGAGCACGATAAGGGTCTCGTCAGGATGCTGCTTGTAGAATTCATAGGCAATCTTGATGCAACGATCTACAGCACCAACCTCGGCAAATGCTGTGGCACCATCATGTCCGTGACATGCCCAATCGACCTTGCCGCCAATCTCATTCATCAAGAAGAAACCATTCTTGTTGTCGCGCATCAGGAACTCAATTTCTGTGCGGAGAATGTCTTCGATGGTCATCTCGCCGTCTTTAACATCAATAGCGTAGGGAAGAGAGTATATGTCTGAGGCAGGATTCAGGTGCTCTGGATCCTGAACGAGCAACATCTTCTTTGCTTTTTTTGCTTTTTTCTGATAGTCTGCCATACCAAAAGCTACAGCATATCCAGCTTTCTCCATCTCTTTATAAATGCAGGGAGCACCGGGATGATTCTTGGGATCTTCTGCCTTCTCAACAGCTGAACCGCCATAGAAATCGAGGTCGGTAGCAATCATATCCTTGGCAATGTCATATGCCAAGGAGCGCTTGGGCTGATGGGCATAGAATGCTGCGGGGGTTGCATGGTTTATGGTAACACTTGATGCTACACCTACCTTCATTCCTGCTTCTTTTGCCCATACGGCAATAGAGGTGACGGGAGTCTTGAGGTCGGGGCGCACACCAAGAGCACCATTCTCGGTCTTCACACCTGTGGCGAGAGCAGTACCGGAAGCGGCTGAGTCGGTTACTCCTCTATTGTTAGAATATGTAGAGGCTACACCTACGATGGGAAATGATGTCATGCAGAATGGTACACGACCGATACGGCCTTGCATTTCGGCATTATACATCTCAGCACCGAGCACCGTATTTACACCTGTGCCGTCTGTGATAAAATAGAACACGTACTTGGCTTTCTTCTCTGCTGAAATGGTTATAACCATTGCCAGCATCAGCATTAGAGTTAGGATTCTTTTCATATTTCTTTTGTTTTTGGGGTTTTGTTTTTCGACTGCGAAATTACTAAATTATTATTCAAAAAACAAAGACGTTGCCTATTTTTCTACCATAAATTAACTAAAATTAAGTAGTGCCACCTTGAATTATGCGAGAAAGCAAAATGTAAGCCGATAATAGAAAACTGTGATAGCGTGTTATAGGTAATACTTTACACTTTGATAGTTGACGGTCGGTGAATGTGGGTTTTTATCCTTTGTGAGGTGAAATGTGAATGTGCGGGCTGTATCTTATTTGAAAAAGCACGAAAAAAGCGAGAAAACGATGCTAAAATGTTTCGTGGTTTCGATTAAAGTTAGTACCTTTGCAAGCGCTAAGCAAAATCGATATTATAATATTATAACTTTTATGAACTTTACTTTGTTAATTACCGTCCTCGTGACGGCTATTACATTGGTGGTGGCAGCGTATGTGATGGCCAAACTTCTTGGTCCGCGAAGCTACAACAAGGTAAAAGGCGAGCCCTATGAGTGTGGTATTCCTACTCATGGTTCTTCTTGGTTGCCGGTTAGTGTAGGCTTCTATCTGTTTGCCATCCTCTTCCTCATGTTTGATGTGGAAACTGTTTTCCTCTATCCATGGGCAGTAGTAGTGAAGGAGATGGGTGTTGCAGCATTGCTGAGCATCGGCTTCTTCTTGGTTGTATTAGTGTTCGGGCTGGCATATGCCTGGAAGAAAGGAGCTCTTGAATGGAAATAAAGCCGAAAATCAAGAGTATTCCTTACGAGGAATTCAAAGACAATGCCACACTGGAGAAACTCATTGACGATTTGCACGAAGGCGGTGTCAATGTTGTGACAGGCTCGCTCGACCAGTTGATCAACTGGGGACGCTCTAACTCACTCTGGTCATTGACTTTTGCCACATCATGCTGTGGTATCGAGTTTATGGCATGTGGATGCTCACGCTACGACTTCGCACGCTTTGGCTTTGAGGTGACACGTAACTCACCCCGTCAGGCCGACTTGATCATGTGTGCCGGTACTATTACCCACAAGATGGCTCCAGCCTTGAAGCGTCTGTACGACGAAATGGCTGAACCAAAATATGTGATAGCTGTCGGAGGATGTGCCATTAGCGGTGGTCCTTTCAAGTCAAGCTATCATGTGGTGAAGGGTATTGAGGAAATTGTACCAGTGGATGTGTTTATTCCTGGTTGTCCTCCACGTCCAGAGGCTATCATGTATGGTATGATGCAGTTGCAGCGTAAGGTGAAAATCGAGAAGTTCTTCGGTGGTGCGAACCACAAACAGTCGGAGGCTGAGCGCGAACTGGGTGTTTCAAACGAGGAACTCGTTGCACGCCGTCTGGGTGATCATCGCCGTGAACCTATTGTGGTGACCGATGTGCCTCAGGAGTTTGTAGAACAAATGAAGAAAGAGAAGGAGGAGAACGCATGAAACTTGAACATTTAGTATTCGATTTCGACAAGTTCGCCTCAGAGATGCAGAACTTGAAGGACAAGAAACACTTTGATTATCTTGTAACTATTGTTGGTGAGGACTTCGGCGCTGAAGAAGGTCTTGGCTGTGTCTATATTCTCGAAAATACAGACAGCCATGAGCGTTGCAGCGTGAAAATGCTTGCTAAGGTGGTTGACGGTGAGAGTGTGATTCCTACTGTGACCAACATCTGGCACGTTGCCGATCTGTTGGAACGCGAGGTCTATGACTTCTTCGGTATTCTCTTCCTCGGTCATCCCGATATGCGTCGTCTCTTCCTCCGCAATGACTTCAAAGGACATCCCTTCCGCAAGGATTGGAAGTTTAATGATGACTATGTGCTTGAAGACGATAAAGAGCCTGACTATGGTATGGAATACTGGCTCGACAAGGATGGTCATCTCTGTTCGAAGCAGAATAAACTCTTTACCGACGACGATTATGTCATCAACATCGGCCCTCAGCACCCTTCTACCCATGGTGTGCTTCGCTTGCAGACCGTGGTTGATGGTGAGACCGTGAAGCGTGTATATCCTCACTTGGGTTATATCCACCGCGGTATTGAGAAGATGTGTGAAAGCTATACTTATCCACAGTCGCTCGCACTGACTGACCGTCTGAACTATCTTTCTGCAATGATGCATCGTCATGCGCTGGTAGGAGTGATAGAAGAGGGTATGGGTGTCGAACTGACCGACCGTATCAAGTATATCCGTACCATCATGGACGAGTTGCAGCGTCTTGACTCACACTTGCTGTATGTGGGATGCTGTGCACAGGACATGGGTGCATTGACTGCCTTCCTCTATTCTATGCGCGATCGTGAGCATGTGCTCAACTGCATGGAGGAAACCACAGGTGGACGCCTCATCCAGAACTACTACCGCATCGGTGGTCTGCAGGATGATATCGACCCCAACTTCGTGGAGAATGTGAAGGCTCTTGTGAAGTATCTCAAACCAATGATTCAGGAGTATGTTGATGTGTTTGGTGACAATATCATTACTCACAATCGTTTTGAGAAAGTAGGTCCGATGGATCTCGAAAATTGTATCAGCTATGCAGTAACTGGTCCTGCAGGACGTGCTTCTGGTTGGAAGAACGACGTACGTAAGAACCATCCGTATGATATGTACGACAAGGTTGAATGGGATCAGATTATTATGACTGGTTGCGATACAATGGACCGCTATACCTGTCACATTCAGGAAATGTATCAGAGTCTGCGCATTATTGAACAACTCATCGACAATATTCCTACAGGTGACTTCTATGTGAAGCAGAAACCCATCATCAAGGTACCCGAAGGACAGTGGTATTTCTCTGTTGAGGGAGCCAGCGGTGAGTTTGGTGTATATCTCGATTCACGTGGCGACAAGAGTCCTTACCGCTTGAAGATGCGTCCTATGGGACTTTCGCTTACAGGTGCGCTTGATCCTATGCTTCGTGGTCAAAAGATTGCCGACCTTGTAGCAACTGGTGCTGCCATCGACTTTGTGATTCCCGACATTGACCGTTAAACAACAAAAGAACGTAAAATATCATGTTTGACTTTTCAATAATAACAAACTGGATAGACCAGTTGCTTCGTGTCACTTTGGGACTGGGCGACTTCTGGTCGATATTGATAGAGTGCGTGCTGATTGGTGCGGGAATCCTTGTAGGATATGCGCTGATTGCCATTGCGCTGATTTTCATGGAACGTAAGGTGTGTGCCTACTTCCAGTGCCGTCTTGGTCCGATGCGTGTGGGCTATTGGGGACTGATGCAGGTGTTTGCCGACGTACTGAAGATGCTTATCAAAGAAATTTTCTTTGTAGATAAAGCCGACAAACTGCTTTATGCCGTGGCTCCGCTGCTGGTTATTATCGGTTCAGTAGGTGCTTTCTCGTTTCTGCCATGGAACAATGGTGCAACGGTGCTCGACTTCAATGTGGGCGTATTCCTGTTGACTGCCATTTCTTCTATTGGTGTGGTAGGTATCTTCCTTGCAGGATGGAGTTCCAACAATAAGTATTCTGTGGTATCTGCTATGCGTGGTGCCGTACAGATGATTTCTTATGAGATGTCATTGTGCCTCTGTCTGATTACAGCTGTCATCCTGACAGGAACGATGCAGATTTCTGGTATCGTTGAGGCTCAGACAGGACCTTGGCGTTGGTTGATTTTCCAGGGCCACATTCCTGCGCTCATCGCTTTCTTCGTATTCCTCATTGCCGGTAACGCTGAGGCCAACCGTGGTCCGTTCGATATGGCAGAGGCTGAGAGTGAGCTGACCGCTGGTCACCATACTGAGTATTCTGGTATGGGCTTTGGTTTCTTCTATCTGGCAGAGTTCCTTAATCTGTTTATCATTGCTGGTATTGCCGCCACCGTATTCCTTGGTGGATGGGCTCCTGTTAACATTGGTGTAGCAGCATTCGACCAGGTGATGAACTATATCCCAGGTATCGTATGGTTCATGGGTAAAGCCTTTGCCTTGGTATGGATTCTGATGTGGATAAAGTGGACCTTCCCACGTCTGCGTATCGACCAGATTCTGAAACTCGAATGGAAATATCTCATGCCGCTGGCCCTCATCAACCTTGTGCTGATGACTATCGTGGTGGCACTCGGATGGTATATTAAATAAGGTGTAAAGAATAGAAATGGAAAATAACCAATCATATTTCGGAGAACTCGGACATGGAGTAAAGACGCTCCTGACTGGTATGAAGATTACTTGGAAGGAATATTTCAAGGACTTCTTTACCAACAAATCTACGGAGCAGTATCCCGAGAACCGTAAAACTACGCTCCACGTGGCAAAGCGCCACCGTGGACGCCTCGTCTTCAAGCGTAACGAAGACGGAACTTATAAATGTACGGCCTGCACATTGTGTGAGAAAGCCTGCCCTAATGGCACGATTAAAATCACTTCTCACATGCAGGAAGATCCCGAGACCGGCAAGAAGAAAAAGGTGCTCGATGATTATCGCTACGACCTTGGTGACTGCATGTTCTGCCAGTTGTGTACCAATGCTTGTAACTTCGATGCTATCGAGTTTGTCAACGATTTCGAGAATGCCGTATTCGACCGTAAGAGTCTGGTACTCCACCTCGACAAGGAGGTATATCAGGGTGGTTCTCTGCCCAACCTCTTGGAAGGTGGTGCCAGCATGACTATCGGTAAGTTTAACACTAAAACGAAGTAAAGACAATGGCTAATTTAGTAATGTTTTGCATTCTTGCTGTCGTCATTCTCGGCTCTGCCGTGATGTGTGTGACGACGAAGCGAATCATGAGAGCCGCAACCTTTATGTTGTTTGTGCTCTTTGGCGTAGCAGGTCTTTACTTCCTGCTCGACTATACATTCCTGGGAGCAGCACAGATTTCAGTTTATGCTGGTGGCGTGACGATGATTTATGTCTTCGCCATCCAGTTGGTTAGCAAACGTACCCTTCAGGGTATGGTAGAGCGTCTCAAGGGCAGCCGTGTAGTGATGGGTGCCTTGTTGAGCGTTGTGGGCTTGGCAACTGTAGTGCTGGTATTCCTTAAGAATGATATGCTGCGCAGCATGTCGCGTTATATTGGTGCGGTAACTCCCGACCAGGAAGTTCCCATGCGTGAAATCGGTCATGCACTGGTAGGTGCCGGCAAGTATCAGTATGTACTCCCCTTTGAGTTCATCTCACTGTTCCTGTTGGCATGTATTATCGGTGCATTGGTAGTATCAAGAAAGGAGGATTAAGACTATGGTACCAGTAGAATTTTATTTCATCCTGAGTGCACTGCTTTTCTTTATCGGTGTATTTGGTTTTGTGACCCGTCGCAATCTGATTGCCATGCTCATCTCCATTGAGTTGGTGCTCAATGCGGTCGATATCAATTTCGCAGCATTCAACCGTATGCTCTATCCTGATAGCATGGAGGGTATGTTTATGACACTCTTCTCTATCGGTGTAAGTGCAGCCGAGTCTGCCGTTGCGATTGCAATCATCATCAATGTCTATCGCCGTTTCAAGAGCGACAGCGTTGAAAGTATCAAAAACATGAAATGGTAATTAAGAAGTGATGGATTACAGTTATACATTTTTGATTCTGCTTCTGCCAGCTCTCTCGTTCCTGGTATTGGGACTCTATGGCATGAAGCTGTCGCATAAGGTCGCAGGCCTTATCGGCACCACTTCGTTGGGACTTGTGACTGTGTTGTCTTATATGACGGCGTTCAGCTATTTCTTTGCTCCCCGTCTGGCTGATGGCACTTTCGCTACTATTGTTCCTTACAACTTCACCTGGCTGCCGTTGGGCAATCTCCATTTTGATATGGGTATTCTGTTGGATCCCATCTCTGTGATGATGCTCATCGTTATTTCAACAGTCAGTCTGATGGTACATATCTATTCGTTTGGCTATATGCACGGCGAAAAAGGCTTCCAGCGTTACTACGCATTCCTGAGTCTCTTCACCATGTCAATGCTTGGCCTTGTGGTAGCTACCAACATCTTCCAGATGTATCTGTTCTGGGAGCTTGTGGGTGTATCATCTTACTTGTTGATTGGTTTCTACTATCCATTGAAGCCAGCTATTGCAGCATCTAAGAAGGCATTTATCGTAACTCGTTTTGCCGACCTTTTCTTCCTTATCGGTATTCTGATCTTCGGTTACTACACCGAATCGTTCAGTTTCTCGTTTGCAGGAACTATCGAGATGGGTGCGGGAACCACTCCATTCATTGCCGGCAATACCGCCAAGGCTGTGATTGCAGGAACATTTATTCTTCCTACCGCTCTTGTGCTGATGTTCATCGGTGGTGCCGGTAAGAGTGCTATGTTCCCCTTGCACATCTGGTTGCCCGATGCCATGGAAGGTCCTACACCTGTGTCTGCGCTGATCCACGCCGCCACGATGGTGGTTGCTGGTGTGTTCCAGATTGCCCGTATGTTCCCACTGTGGATAGAATATGCACAGCCCCAGTTGAGCATTGTGGTATGGGTGGGAGTCTTCACCGCATTCTATGCAGCTGCTGTGGCATGTGCCCAGAGCGATATCAAGCGTGTGCTGGCATTCTCTACCATTTCGCAGATTGCCTTCATGATGGTTGCTCTTGGTGTGAGTCTGCCAGGTCACGAGGCGATGCTCGATAACCATGCACAGTTGGGCTTCATGGCATCTATGTTCCACCTGTTCACCCACGCCATGTTCAAGGCTTGCTTGTTCCTTGGTGCTGGTTGTATCATTCATGCCGTTCATTCTAACGAGATGGCTATGATGGGTGGCCTCCGTAAGTATATGCCTATTACTCATATTACCTTCCTCATCAGCTGTCTGGCTATTGCTGGTATTCCCTTCTTCTCTGGATTCTCTTCCAAGGATGAAATTATCAGTGCCTGCTTTGCCTATAGCCCTGTAGTAGGATGGATTATGACAGGTATTGCTGCTATGACCGCCTTCTATATGTTCCGTTTGTACTATGGTATTTTCTGGGGAACTGAAAACAAGGTTGCCCACGAGCACCATACTCCACATGAGGCTCCACTTACCATGACCATTCCTCTCATTATTCTCTGTGTGATCACTGTTGGTGTGGGTGTTTATACCACCATTGCAGGATTTGCAGGATGGGGAGGCAGCTTCGGTTCGTTTGTAACCGCCAGCGGTCAGGAGTACAACATCCATTTCGACGTACAGATAGCATTGACCTCTACCGTCATTGCCATTCTGAGTATTTGTCTCGCCACCTATATATATAAGGGTGAGAGTCAGCCCGTCGCCGATCGTCTGTACAAGATGTTCCCACGTTTGCATCGTGCTGCCTACAAGCGTTTCTATCAAGACGAAATCTGGCAGTATGTTACTCACCGTATCATCTTCCGTTGCATTTCTAAGCCTATTGCCTGGTTCGACCGCCACGTTGTTGACGGTACTTTCAACTTCTTGGCATGGGGCGCCAACGAGGCTGGCGAGTCTATTCGTCCTTGGCAGAGTGGTGATGTGCGCCAGTATGCCGTATGGTTCCTCACCGGCACTGTAGCATTGGCCCTCATCTTGTTGGCATGTGCTCTCTGAACATTATGAATAAAGAAAAATCGAAACAATGAGTATATTGACATTATTCGTAGTAATCCCCGCCCTGATGCTCCTTGGCCTTTGGCTGAGCAAGAGCCTCAATCAGGTGCGTGGTGTGATGGTGGCTGGCGCTTCGTGTCTGCTGGCACTGTCTGTTTGGCTGACCATCTATTTTGTTCAGCAGCGTGCTGCCGGCAATACCGACGTGATGTTGCTTACAGCAAGCACTCCATGGTTCAAGCCTCTCAATATTGCCTATTCTGTAGGTGTCGATGGCATTTCTGTTGTGATGCTGTTGCTTTCGAGCATCATCGTCTTCACCGGAACATTCGCCTCATGGCGTTTGCAGCCACTGACAAAGGAGTATTTTCTGTGGTTCACCTTGCTTTCCACTGGTGTCTATGGTTTCTTCATCTGCACCGACCTCTTCACTATGTTCATGTTCTATGAGGTTGCTCTTATCCCCATGTATCTGTTGATTGGTGTCTGGGGTAGTGGTAACAAGGAGTATGCAGCCATGAAGCTCACTCTGATGCTGATGGGAGGATCTGCTCTGCTGATTATTGGTATTCTTGGCATCTATTATTTCAGTGGTCATACCACGATGAACGTTAATGCCATTGCTGCCATGAACAATATTCCGGTAGAGATTCAGAAGATTTTCTTCCCTTTCATTTTTATAGGTTTTGGTGTGCTTGGTGCTATGTTCCCATTCCATACATGGTCACCCGACGGTCATGCTTCTGCCCCTACAGCAGTATCAATGCTTCACGCTGGTGTACTGATGAAACTGGGAGGCTATGGTTGCTTCCGTGTGGCTATGTACCTTCTGCCTGATGCTGCCAATGAATTGGCTTGGATCTTCTTGATTCTTACCACTATCTCTGTGGTATATGGTGCATTCTCTGCTTGCGTACAGACCGACCTCAAGTATATCAACGCCTATTCGTCGGTATCCCACTGTGGTCTGGTGCTTTTCGCTCTGTTGATGATGACCAAGACTTCATGCACTGGTGCCATTCTGCAGATGTTGTCACACGGTTTGATGACGGCTCTCTTCTTTGCCCTCATCGGTATGATTTATGGTCGTACCCATACTCGTGACATTCGTTATTTGGACGGTCTGATGAAGATTATGCCTTTCCTTGCAGTAGGTTATGTGATTGCTGGTTTGGCAAACCTTGGTCTTCCCGGCTTCTCAGGTTTCATTGCAGAAATGACTATTTTCGTCGGTTCGTTTGAGAATGGCGACATGTTCCATCGTGTCTGCACCATCATCGCTTGTACCAGTATTGTTATCACCGCAGTTTATATTCTGCGTGTAGTCGGCAAGATTCTGTATGGCGAGGTGAAGAATCCTCACTTCCTGGAGTTGACCGATGCCTCTTGGGACGAGCGTGTAGCTGTTATCTGCCTCATTGCTTGTGTGGCAGGTCTCGGTCTGTTCCCTCTCTGGGCCAGCAATGTTATCAGCGATGCAGTAGGTCCTATTCTGGCTAACATTCTTTAATCCCTTAAATAAAAGATACAACAATGAATTACGGACAATTCTTACATATGCTACCAGAAGCATCACTCGTGCTTGCTCTGGTTATCATGTTCTTTGCCGACCTGATGCTTGGCAAGGGAAAGAAGAAGGTGCAGACGCTCGGCATGCTGATGACCGTATTGCTCGTGGCACAGATTGTGTCATGCGCTTTCGTAGGTCCTGCAGAAGCTTTTGGCGGACTGTATGTAGCTACCAAGGCTACTCAGGTGATGAAGATTATTCTCACTCTCGGTACACTTCTCGTAGTGCTTGTAGCCCAGTCATGGCTTGAGCGCGATGCAGAGAAACTTGCAGGTGAGTTCCATGTATTGGTACTTTCCACACTGCTTGGTATGTATGTCATGATGTCGAGCGGCAATTTCCTGCTGTTCTTCCTTGGACTTGAAATGGCCTCAGTGCCCATGGCTTGTCTCGTGGCATTTGATAAGTATAAGAATCGCTCAGCTGAGGCTGCTGCTAAGTTTGTACTCACTGCCACATTCTCAAGTGGTGTCATGCTCTATGGCATCTCTTTGATTTATGGCACAGTAGGCACGCTCTATTTCAATGACGTTGCAGGACGCTTCCAGATGCTTTTCAGCGTAGCACACTATCAGCCCTCTTTGCTTTTGGCTATTGTGGGTTTGGTGTTCTTCTTCAGCGGACTTGGTTTCAAGCTCTCGCTTGTTCCATTCCACTTCTGGACTGCTGATACCTATCAGGGTGCTCCTACTGCCGTTACTGGTTATCTCAGCGTCGTGTCAAAAGGTGCAGCTGCCTTCGCTCTGTTGGTAGTACTTTCGCGTGCATTTGCTCCTCTTACTGAGTATTGGGAGTATCTGCTCTATATCGTTATCGTGCTCAGCATCACTATTGCCAACCTCTTCGCTATCCGCCAGTCAGAACTCAAGCGCTTCATGGCATTCAGTTCTATCTCACAGGCAGGCTACATTATGTTGGCAGTGATTGGTGCTTCTCAGATGGGCATGGCTTCGCTGATGTATTACGTATTGGTATATGTGGTGGCAAATATGGCTGTATTCGCTGTCATCAATACTGTTGAACAGCGTGGCAACGGCTCTACCATGATGTCGGCATACAATGGTCTGTATCAGACCAACCCACGCTTGGCATTCCTCATGACGCTCGCCTTGTTCTCATTGGCAGGTATTCCTCCATTTGCCGGTATGTTCTCGAAGTTCTTCGTCTTCATGGCTGCCGCTCAGCAGGGATCGTTCCTGGCTTACTTCGTGGTATTCATCGCCTTGATCAACACGGTAGTGTCACTCTACTACTACCTGCTCATCGTGAAGGCTATGTATATCAACAAGTCTGAGAACCCATTGCCTACCTTTACCACCGATTGCGCTACTCGTGTAGCTTTGGTACTTACCATTGCTGGTATTGTGCTCTTCGGTGTATGCTCATGCATCTTCGACGGACTCTTTGCTTTTGCAGCATAAAGTAGTCGTACTATAACAGTCGTGCCCCTTTTGACCCGTAGGTCAGAAGGGGCACGATACTTTTTTTTACCGTTCTGCTTTATACTGCTTCTGTATCAGTCTAAGGCATATTCCATGGTGTTGACCACGCGGATACGTTTGATATACGGCGTGTTGTTGTCGCGGTTCTCAATCGAGAATTGTCCTTGTTGTGCACTACGTATATCTCCCAGCTTACTGCCGGAGTCGTCTGCAAATTTCTGAGCAGTGGCACGAGCGTTTTTGGTAGCCTCCTGCACCATTTCTGGTTTGATGCGGTTTAGCCCTGTAAACTCATAAGTGACGTTGTTGCTATACTCTTCGCTGACGATTGCAATGCCTTGCTTCATCAGTTCAGCCTGTCGGCGCATCAGTTGTCTCACTTGGTCGATATTGTTTGACGTGACGGTAATCACACTTTTCGCCTTATAGCGGTAGTTCATGATTTCGTTGCCATAGTTGTCGGCTTGCCGGTCAGCAATCTCTGCAGGATTGATGCTTATCTCATCATCTTTGATGCCTGCCGATTTGAGGAAAGCCACCACCTTGCGGTTCTTCTGTTCCAGCAGGTCGTACATGGCGGAAGGGTCGTTGCCAATCTCTTTATAGGTCAGCGACCACGTCACTTTATCAGCTTTCACTTCACGTTCACACAATCCTTTGACTGCCACGGTACGGTCGCGGTCTTTAAAAGTCACAATGCCATTGCGGATGGCCATTCCCATGAATGCCATGCCTACAGCGATAATGGCAGCAGCTGTTTGTTTGTCGTTGAGTTTCATCATAGTTGTTAATATTAGTATTCGTTGGCAAATCTACGTTTTTTGTTTCGTATTACAAAGAAAAATAGCGATTATTCTGTTTCTTTTCACATTTATTACATTCTGCGTCTCTGAAAACATATATATCATTCAGTTTTTAGCAAATCGTATGATACCTCTTCACTAAACAATAGCCAACATACTATCATGTCTGTATGTAATATGCTAACATTTTTAACAAGGTATATGGTATGTGTGGACATACTTATTTACAAAAGATGTTAAGTTGTAATTATTTTTCTGTTCATTTTCGTTCGGTTCTCGATCACTTCTCGTTCCCTTTTCGCTCGGTTCTCGTTCGTCTTTCGTTCGTCTCTCGTTCGTCATTCGTTTGCCGATAAAGAACCAATCGAAAAACGAACGAGAAAACAACGAAAAAACAGCGAAATGACGACGAGAACACGACGAAGCTGGGTCGAGGTGGCGACGAACAGCCAATAATCAAATCGCTGATACTGTCTGGTGATTATAATACCCGTTTTAAGGCATTTATAAAGCGTCTGTGGCGAATCAACCCATTATGTGGTACACCGGCAAACCTGTGTTGTAGAAATGGCTACAAGGGGCATTTCTGACATCTGCCAACCACAAGACAGTTCGCGCGCGAACCTATTAATATACATCAAGCACGTCACAATTCTAATCTCTCACCAACAAGTTCTATTCTCCCTCAAATTTAGACTTCCATCACCAAATCTTTCTAAACTCTATGTCTCAACCGTGTTATATTTAAAGCCATTTTGTATTATCTAACGCATTAACTATCAGGCATGTACATGTATAATCAAAACTTTACCAATAAAAATGGTTTCTGGTGCAAAAGTGTATAATAACTTTACAGGATTGCATTTGCAAAGCAGATTAAATATTTATAAAAACAAGTGTATGATTATTAGGTTCATGAACAGAATATAGCTGTTGGCGCAAATGAAAAAATGAGAGCACTAACACTTGCAGTTGACACAAATACATGGAAAATGAGCAGTTGCGTAAACAACTATATTATTTTCAAGTATTATCCAACGTTTGGCAAAAGTGTTTTCCTACGTTTGACAAAAGTGTTTTCCAACGTTTGACAAAAGTGTTTTCCAACGTTTGACAAAAGTGTTTTCCAACGTTTAACAAAAGTGTTTTCCAATGTTTGATAAAAGTGTTTTCCAACGTTTGATAAAAGTGTTTTCCAACGTCGACAAAAGTGTTTTCCAACCTTTGATAAAAGTGTTTTCCAACCTTTGATAAATGTGTTTTCCAATGTTTAGTATAAGTATTTTCCAATGTTTGGTAAAATGTTGTGTAACGTTGTACAAATACAATGAACAATATGGCCTGTCATAGATGGCAATACTCCAATTGTTATCAAGTAAGAACAGAATGGTGTTGAAGGGGGAGAATGTATAAGCAGGTATGGATATTGATAGGTGGTCGATTGGTGGTCGATTATTCATTTGAAAATTTTTCGACCACCGTTGTAAGATAGTGTGTAGTAGGTTATTATGCGTAATTTGTGGTCGATTGTCGAAAAGTTGACGAGTCGCGTGCGCGTATGTGCGCGTGCGTACATTAGTATATAGAGATTGGTTTTCATGTTGAGTATGAATGAGCCATCCTCGTATTGCTATAATAAAAATGTGGAAATAGACTTTGTAAAACCGGAAATAATCCTTATATTTGCAGAGTGAAACAATAAGTATGCTAACCATTACAAATTTGATATCTATAAAGATGATGAATAGAATGAAGTTTACGATGCTTTTTGCCATGCTGCTTTGTCCCATCATGCTGATGGCGCAGAAGGTGAAAACCGTAGCAGGTGAATATACATACGCAGCACCACAAAATGTCACGTTGCGCGAAGCCAAGGACTATGCCTTGCAAAGAGCTAAAATCAAAGCATTGGCAGACGAATTTGGAACTACCGTATCGATGACCAATTCGTCGTTTGCCAAAGAAACCAGTAGTGAATCTATCGATAAGTTTGTACAGGTGGCAGAATACGAGGTGAATGGCGAATGGATAGAGACCGTCGGTAAACCGGATATAACCGTAATCCCACAAGATGATGGTTTTCTCATCACAGCAAAAGTAAAGGGAAAGGCGCGCGAAATAAAAAGAGCCAAGGTAGAATTTATGGCAAAAGTGTTGTGTAATGGCACCGACGATAAGTTTGAAACCGACCGCTTCAATACCAACGATCAACTCTATCTCTCTTTCCAGTCGCCCACTGATGGTTATTGTCTGGTTTATCTCATCGATGAGAGTCAGAAAGCCTATTGCCTCTTGCCTTATCGTCAACAGACGACAGGCAATTTTCCAGTAAAGGCAAACCGTCGTTATGTGCTTTTCTCACCTAAGGATGCTGACCGCAGTATCGCTTCGTTAGTAGATGAATACATACTCAACAGTCAAGAAAGCAAAGAGTATAATCAGCTCTACATCATTTTCTCACCCAATCCTCTGACCAAGACCATCGACCGTTCAACCACAGAACTCATGCCCAGGGAGACCACAGTAGAAAACTTCAGAAAATGGCTTGCCCGTTGCCGACGCAACGACCTTGATATGGCAGTGGAAGTGAAGAATATCGTTATTAAAGGGCAGCCTTGACGAATTTGCAGATATTTCATACAGTATTTGGAAGCAGCCAGTTTTGTCTCATTCTGATGTCTCAGACTCGCTCAAATCTTACGACTTTGTTTCCACACACTTCCGACTCTCTGCAATCCATGCGGATGGAGTCATGCCTTTTACTTTCTTAAACAACCGATTGAAATAGGGGATGTCGCCAAAACCACATGCCCATGCCAATTCGTTGATGCGCTGTGTTGTGTCAGATTGTAACAGTTCGCAAAACTTGTTTAACCGATAACTGTTGAGATAAGCAATGAATGTTTGACCAGTGGCCTGCTTCACACATCGGCAGAATGACGCTGTGCTGAGATTCAGATGCTGGGCAATATCATTGAGCCTGATTTCCTCTTTATAATGAAGCGATATATAGTCCAATAGTTTGCGCATCTGTTCAATACTCTGATTCATTTCAAACGTGGTGTCTTCCGGTTTACCAATGGGTAATAAATCGGCAGGGTGATGGCTTATATAGGTAAGGACAGACCACAGATGACACAGTCTCATGGCATCATCAGCATGCTCCATCGCCAATAGTTGCTGACAGACTACGGCTTTGCTGTTGCCCGTAATCAGATATGCTTGGCGCAGACTAAGCAGAAAGTTGACTACAGGTTTCAGTTCGGGAAATATGATGCATGCATGCAACAACATGTTGGCAGACAACTGACACACATGCGACTCCTTGCGACCTGTATCGCCACACGACTCAGGATCGTATATCCAACAATGGGGCATGCTGCCCGGCATGAATACCATTTCACCTTGTGAGAAAAACTCATGGCAGGTGCCTACAATGCGCATACCATAGCCCCGCACTATCCAGCTGATTTCCAATTCAGGATGGAAGTGGATGGCAATCTCTTCGCTTATCGGCACCTCATGATGCAGATAGCGAAACGACTTTCCCTCTGTGTCGTAGTCGAGCACTTCATACGCAGGTTGTTTCTCGTCGGTAACCATATCCTTTGACTTTGAATATTTCCTCATAATCGATCAGGTATAATGCTTGTCGGTGCAAAATTAGACAATTATTTGATAATATCTACCAATTATACCTTACTTTCTTACCCTATCTTTGCACGAAAATTGAAAACACAAATGAAGAAAGCTCTCTTTGCCTTATCTCTTGGCACTTTTGCATTAGGTATTACTGAATATGTCATGATGGCTATCTTGTCGGAAGTAGCATCAAGTTTGTCGATTAGTATTCCGCAGGCAGGACACCTGATTTCTGCATACGCTTTAGGTGTGGCAGTTGGTGCACCGCTACTCATTGTGGGCTATAGATTCAAGCCCAAGAGTGTCTTGTTGTTTTTGGCATTGGTGATGTTTGCGGGTGCCATACTCTCTGTGCTTGCTCCCAACTACTGGTTGTTTCTGGTGGCAAGATTCATTTCAGGACTGCCCCATGGTGCTTATTTCGGAGTAGCGTCTATCGTGGCTGTGCATCTTGCACCCGAAGATAAGAAGGGTAAGGCAGTATCAACCATGATTGCAGGAATGACGGTGGCAAACCTGATGGGTGTTCCGGTGTCGTCTTGGCTTTGTTCCACATGGTCTTGGAGATTCCCATTCCTCATTACCAGTATATGTGCCTTGCTCGTCCTCTGCAGTATCTGGCGCTGGGTACCCAATATGGATCGCTTGCCAGTGACAGGTTTCAAGGGGCAGTTTCGCTTTCTTAGCACCAGTGCTCCTTGGTTGATACTTGCGGCAACATTGCTTGGCAATGGTGGCGTGTTCTGTTGGTACAGTTATATTTCTCCGTTGCTCTCGCAAGAGAGTGGATTTGCATTGACTCAAGTTCCGATGCTGATGATAGCCGCTGGTGCAGGAATGGTGCTCGGCAACATACTGAGTGGAGTGCTTTCCGACCGCTATTCAGCCTATCGTGTTGCCCCAGCCACACAGCTTCTTGCCGTTGTCGGACTGATATTGATTTTCTTCCTTGCCGATTATGGATGGCTCTCGGTAGTGCTTATGGTGGTAGTGGCTGGCTGTTTGTTTGCCGTAAGCGGTCCAGAGCAATTCCTCATTCTACGTCATGCACCAGGTGGTGAGATGCTGGGAGGTGCCTGCGTACAGATGGCGTTCAATCTTGGTAATGCGCTTGGTGCATTTGTTGGCGGATTGCCCATCTCGTTTGGTTGCACACCGCGTTATACGGCACTTGCCGGTATTCCTTTCTGTTTGTTGGGTTTTGTCTGTCTGATGTTGCTTTACAGAAAATCTACCAAGACTGCACTTTCCCATTCTTGACGGGAAATGCATTAAAAAGTATAGAGGCTATGGGTTATCCAGCACTTCGATAGCGAGGTCAGCCCAAACATTTTTATGCTTTTCGAATATGGCAGGAAATTCCGAGATGGGTACGGGATTGGTAGTTCCTAATTCTACGGTGACGCTGGGACATTGGTAGATAATCTCTACGTCGTCAGCCCATGTGCCGCCGGCAGGAGCACTGTCTGGACCATAGAGTGGATAGTTGGTGTGGCGATGGATGAGTTTGGCATAGTCGTGGGCTAACTTGTTGACGTATTTCCTTGCATTCTGACATCCGTAATAGATGATGTTGCCCGATGTGTGATAGTTGAGAAAAAGGTCATAGTCATAGCGCTGCGACACACGGAGCATCAGTTGGCTCTCTGGCTCGGAGTAGGGCAACAAGCCCGAATAGAAATTGAAACTGCGATGAGTCTTGCGTTGCGAAGTAAACGGATTGTTGAAGCCATTGCCGAAATTGCGGTTTATATCCACGCCGTTGGCATTGGCTTTGATTTTTGTATGCGAGGTGCCGTTGTCTTCAGTCTGCCTTACCCATTGTTTCACTTCATCGGTCAGTTGACCGTTGCTACCGTTTTGTGCAATCTCTACTCCGTCGGGATTGACCATCGGGATGACAACGAAACACACCTGATGCAGCAGATTGCTGATGCGGCGGCCTTTATATTCACACCTGTCTTGATAGCCCATCTGGGCATAATGTTCGAGGAGTGCCATGGTGAGTTGTGTTGCCATATATTCGCGAGCGTGCATGGTGGCTTGTACCATGATGTGGTGACGAGCCGAACGGTTGCCGAGTGTAACCACAGGCAACCGATGTCCCAGTAGGGTCGTGGCGCTGTCAAGTTCGTAACTCACAAAGTCGGGATAGCGTTTGGCGATGGAATCGAGGTCTGTGATCATTTCGCCGAAGGTGTAGTGTTGGTGGTCGGTCTCTACAAACTGAAGGGATTGACAGTGGACAGCAGTTGCCAAGAGCGTTTGCAGTATCCATATTGTCAGCGTAATCGGGATTCGTTTTTTCATGACTTATACTATTTGTAGGTTGTATTTTTGAGTTGCTGATAGAACTCCCATGCCACATCGGCATAGTTGTATTTGTTGCGGAAGTGGGGAAACTGTTTGAGTCTCTGCAAGCGATTGACATCGGCAGCGCTGCGATGCAGTCCTGCATTATAGAGTGTTGCCCAATGGCGCAACAGCTCTTGCGTGGAAGTAAAGTGGATGTTGGCAGTCTTTTGCTTGCAAATATCCACGAAGGCAGCCAGATAGCGAGTCTGCCATTTCAGTTGCATCATGCGGTCCATGCGTATCTTCCTACATTCGCGTGCGTTGCGCTTATGGATGAAGAGTTTGGCATATTTCCTTTTCAAGTTTTTATCGGCAGCCAGTTGTTGTTCGAGTTGTTCTACAAACGAGGGTTTCATCTGAAACAGGCCGATGCTGAACTCAGCCTTGCTGTGGAGAATATACATCAGACAAAGGGTGCGGTATTCCATCTGTCCACCCAGTTTGGTGTACATTGCCACTTCGGGCATGACGATGGCTTGTGCCATGCGGCTCTCTTCTTCAGTGAGATAATGGCAGAGTTCAGTCCTTATCTCCGAATGTTGGTTGAAAAGGTCGATAGCACATTGAGCCTCTCTGTGGTAGTCAGAGAAGAATGTGGTGATGGCAAAGAGAATAGTAAGCCACATCGTCAGTTGAGGTCAAAAGTATAGAGCACAATCTCATGGCCCTCGATAGTGGTCCATGCAAAGGCATTGGCATCTTTATCGTAGAAAGCATCGATAGGGCAGTGCTTCCCGTATTTCTTTCCGTCAATCAATACGTAATCGTATTTCCAATTGGCGATGAAAAGATGGCGCTTGCTCTTGTCTTGAAGGGTGAAGTTATAGGCTCTAACCCATTGTTTATTCTTTTCTTCCCATTCAAAGCCTTCATTATACCACCCCATGTAATCAATAGAACCAGAATAATCTGCATCTTCTTCGCAAGGTAGCACCTGATGTTTGTCAAAATCGTAGTATTCTTTTCTTGCAGTGAGTTGTTTGATAGCTGTTGGAGTGATAAAGAACTGGAATTTTCTCTCATCGCATTTGCATATGGGATTCATCTGACAGGTCTGCTCATAAAAACAAGTACCATCGTCAAAAAGACAGACTCTTGGATCGAATTCACTACAGTCTCCATCCATAGGAATCGGGATGATATATTTCTTGTCATCCAAGGTGACGAAGCGTCTGGAATTATCAATGTGAATCTTGTGTTGTTTGTTTGGACTTTGATATTCGTATCTCGTCTCTTTTGCATTGAGGATGCTGCCGTCTTCGTAGTGATAATAGTCTTCGCCCATGAGCCTGAATCTAAATTCATGGGGTAGGGCATAGCCGATGTTTGTCAGGCCGTCTCTAGAATAATCATTATACATGTTGGTTTCGTAGTTGTACTTGATGTATTCGTATGGCCCATAATTCACTCCATATACAGATAGGTAGTGCTGCCATTTGTCAGTACCATTGCTCTTGTTGTAATATTCAAAGACACATTTGTTGAAATCGTCAGTATTGATGTTGTAAATGGATATATCAGCTGCTGTCACTTTACGTTCACCGTTGTGGATAAAGATCATTTTGTCATTGAGCGTATCGTTAAGAATACAGGTAAACTTATGACCATTAATGCGCATATTGCTGGCATATTCGGCATAATAAAGTATTTCGCCCTTTTTGAGCGTCAATAACACTTGGCGCTGAGGTTGCGCATAAACAAATGTTGCGGCAATCAGCAACAGTGGGAGTAGGATGTATTTCTTGATCATGGGTTAACGGAGTTTCATGTTCAACAATGATTGTTCGTTGGCTGCCGATATGGTGAGGGTAGGGGTCTGCGTCTTATATTTCACGGTACTGGTTTGATAGACATTAGACTCTACATAGTCTTTCAGTTCGCCCAATGTCACATTGCCCTTGGTGTCGTGGAGTTTCTTCAATAAGAAATAGGTGAACAGACCGTGGCGCTTCTCGTTGTAGGGATAGGCGGTTTGGTCTTCTTTTGTGGCACTCAATACGGCTACCTTACCGCTGACCTGTTCGGCTTTGGGCTTGATGCTCACACCCTTGGTGCTGGTGAGCATGCCACCGTTGCGTTGCGCTCCGCTGAAACAAGCATCGAGGAAAACCATTACGGCATTGGTCTGCAGTCCAGCCAGTTGTTCATAGAATGTGGATAGGGGGTAAGCACTCTCAGGATCGTTTGCCATACCGTCGGCAGGCAACAGATAGGCTTTGCGGCTTACCTCATCAGGCATTCCGTGACCAGAATAATAGAAGATGATATTGGCCTTCTGTCCGAAAGCCTTGCTGACATTTTGTGCCCATTTCATTTCTGCACGCATCTGGTTTTTGGTGGCATTGAGTTTCATGTGGATGTTTTCTTCAGGAATGCCCAAGGTTCTGATGCAGTATTGGCGGAATATTCTGCCATCGTTTTCGGCATAGTTGACAGCAGAGATGTTATTCTCCATATATTTCTCATTTGCCACAATAACCACAAACGTGTGTTTGTTGCTGTTGGCAGCTACCATAGGAATGTTCTGATCCACATCTGTCATGTCCTGTTTTGGACTGGGAGCTTGCTGGGCATAGTAGTTTTGCTGTGGCTCAGCCTTTGGCTTCTTAGCTCCGAGTTTTGCCAAATACTTCTGACCTTGTTCACCGCCTTTGAGTAAATCGTCTTGATAGGTTACATCACCGAAAAGATACTTGCACTTGCCACGCAGGAAATAAACCTCTGTATTGGTGTCGTCGAGCATGAGCGACGAAGTGCAGTCTGCCACAGCCTCTACATAAGATTCTATGGCAGCGTATGCGGCAGCCCGTTTGTAGTAGTTCTCGGCAGTTTTACTTTCCTTGTCCTTCAGAACCTTATCCATCAGCCTGATAACATCGCCATAATTTTTCTGTTTCATCAGCTTGGTGTAGGTCTGTTGGTTCTCTTCATTGGTTTGCGCAACTATATTGCCCGTCAGTAGGAAAAGCAGCAGACAGGTCAATATTCCAAATCTATAATACCTTTGTTTCATAAGGATAGGTTTTTTTAATTAATTCATGCCTACAAAGTTACACGTTTTTCTCTGAAACAAAGAATATTATACTCAAAAATGTGTGGTACAAGGCTAAAGTTTTATCTTTATGGTGATGATTACTGTTTCAACATGCAAATGTGACCACGTAATTTGTGTTCCCTTTGTACGACCGTGGTGGCTCCCATCAGTCTCCTATCTTGGTTGTATGATTATTGGGACTTACGTGGGACTTGTAACGGAGTTACATGGGATGTGATACGTACATTTAGCAATGGTAAGTGTGGGGCACTAATAATGGGAAGCACTACTGTCCACGAAATTCCTTTAACATTTCAAAAAGTAACAAATTGATAGTTACCCATCAAAATTGAGGCAGAGCTGCTGATATTTTCCTTCAGTAGACTCTTCCTCTTTCTGTTCAACAAGTAAGTCACACAGCGGCATTTTAGTCAACAATGCCGTGCTTAAAATTCTTAGAACATCATAAGTTTGAAGCTTTAGCCCCATACATTCTTGTACGATAACGACAAGACAATATGCAATAATAGCTGCATAGATTTGTATTTTTACAGCATTCTCCGAGGTTCCATAAAACTCTTTGATGCGCAGATGTTGCTTCAGCCATTTGAAGAACAGTTCTACTCTCCATCTGTATTTGTAAAGCAGGGCAACCTGTTCCGCTGTAACATCAAAATTATTCGTGTAAAATACAAATGTCCTATTACCATCATAGTCATAGAATACCACTCGTCGAAGTTCTTTTGGATATTGCTTCTTAGTCTTGTGTCCCTTGAAACGTATAATTTGGTCGGCCATAATTCCAGATGAAGGGTTGTTGTATTCTTTATCCTCTATGACTTCAAACGACATTTTATGCTTCTCTCTCACGACAAAGTAAGCTTCTGCTTCTTCTATGATATAAAGTTTCTCAGTTGCCATATACGCCCTGTCAAATATGTAGAAACTCTCTTTCTCATAGGGAATTAGCTCCATCACTTGAGAATCGTGAACCGAAGCGTCTGTAATGACAGAAAATGTCGGAATGTCTGTCTTCACATCATACAGTTCATGCAATTTCACTCCTCCTTTCCCATGATGCAGTTTAGTCCACCAGTATAAAGAAAGGCACAATGATATTGTAGAGGAGTCAAACGCATAGACATTGTTGGATATGAAGAAGTCCTTGACGACTCCACATGTCTCTCTTGCTATGGAAACCATCTTGTCTGCAAACTCCAGGAATATCTTGACTTCGCGTATTTCATTAGCCTTGCTCAAATTGCTTCTACTGACATTCTTTCCAAAACCAAGATGGTGGAACGCTGACTTGAACGGAGTGATGCTCACAATAAGGTCTCGTAATCCCTCACGATTGGACAACTGACCAAATAGAAGAACCATCAGATGATTCCAACAAGTGAAACTCTTCACATATTTGTTACCTTCATACTTTTTACCAACCACTCAAAGTTCTTCCTTGGAAGGAAATCCACAAGTTGCGTGAATACATATCGACCTTGATTCATAACTGCCTTGAATTTGTAGATGCTTACGAATTGTAAGTTCTTGCAAAGATAGCAGTTTCAAAACCTCCGAGTGCCTTTTTGTATGAAAACCTCTTTATCTACAAGGTATTTAAGCAAATGTTAACGGATTTTCGTGGACAGTAGTGAATGGGAAGTAATATGATAATGTAAAGAAAGAGTGTCGTTTTAGGAGCCCTGTCGCGTTACAGTATTACAACCCCAGAATGTATTATTAGTTGATTACTAGTATTATACGCTCTAAACGGTAGAAAAGTGACAGCATGGATTCTGTTTAGATACGAAAAGGATGAAATTTAACGTATTTAACCTCCATTTACATTATTTTCTGAGTCCGAGTATAGTATTTCTATCATTTCGTAGGCTATTCTGTGGTCAGCGATTCGCATGACATTGCTTGATTCAGAGTTATAGCCAAAGAAGTTGATGTTTCCATACCAAACAATGGACTTGTCTATGATGGCGCATTGCAGAGTTTGTTCTTTGTTGCATATCACATCTATTC
>OQVP01000008.1_pt1 | contig 59515 bp, 48 predicted proteins | sample 1691541 | NCBI WGS metagenome assembly OQVP01 (sample SAMN03418258, study PRJEB22391) | human gut metagenome | biome: human-gut; feature: organic feature; material: feces | host: Homo sapiens | place: Tanzania | collected 2013-01 | reverse complement strand
ATTTAGAAGTATTTACATGTTCAAAGATAGTTCTGCCTGTTCTTCAAATATTGTATAGATAAGCAAGATGATGAGTACTATTATTGCGCAAATTCGAAATATAATCCCAAATTTTTTAGATGTTTCTGCTTGACGAAAAGGGTGGGGGAAATCTATGTATGTGTTGATGCTAAAGCCTAACACAATCAATAGGCCTCCTATTAAACCATACCATGGATTGTATGTATCCCATGATTTTCGTGTGAAGATCATCACTAAGCCCACAATGTTTGCAATATAGGCTATAGTTGACCACTTTTCTTCGGTTAAAAACCTTTTAATCATCAAGCTTATCTGTTTCTATTTGTTAGCTATTCCTTGTTTTTAGTGTCCATGCAGATGGTAACAGGACCATCGTTCAAGAGTTCCACTTTCATGTCTGCCCCAAATTCTCCTGTACCAACAGGCTTGTTCATTGCTTCACTTAACTTGCTGCAAAATTCCTCGTATAGAGGTATGGAAATCTCATGTCTTGCTGCACGAAACCAAGATGGCCGGTTGCCTTTTTTATAGCTTGCATATAGTGTAAACTGGCTTACTACGAGTGCTTCACCATCTTCTTCCATGATTGAACGATTCATCACTCCGTTTTCATCTTCAAAGACTCTTAGGCCTACTATCTTTTTTACCAGCCATTCCACGTCTTCAGAAGTGTCTTCTTCACACACTCCTAATAGGATAAGATAACCTTTACCAATTTTGGAATGTAATGTGCCTTCTATTGTTACGCTGGCGTGCTGTACGCGTTGTATTACTACTCTCATGCTACAAAGGTACGATTAAGTGAGCGAAATACAAAAGAAAAACTCATTTTCTTTTTTATTTCCGAATGCCAATACCTAAGCGGCGTAGTCGCAGAGGTACGATTAAGTGAGCGATATATCAAGTAAGCGTTGTCTTACTCCTTATTATTATAATAAAGGTTTTTAAAATGATAGGTTTGTTTAACTATTACTGTGATTGCGTTTTTTTTGTTAATGAATATGCTTTTTTTCTATCTAAAGCCGTTTGATTATTCTTGTGGATAAACTCTCTATATATGTTGCTCGTTGTCTCTGAGCGGCAAATTAAAGCGTTTCTCGGGCATGTTTCTTTGCTTGTTTAACTTATGCTGCATGGTTATTGACTCAGACCGATCTTTTTGTGCATGCTTTATGGTTTGTTGAAATGCTCAAAGATAATATTTGCTTTGGCTTCGCCCACAATCTTATTTAGGGTATTTAAGTCTGCTTCGCGAATACGTTTAACGCTTTTTAGAGCCTTCAAGAGACTGTCTCGCGTTTTAGGACCAATACCTTTAATATCGTCAAGTTCGCTGTGGAGTTGGTGCTTGGAACGCTTGTCGCGGTGGAATGTAATGGCAAAACGGTGCACTTCATCTTGTATTTGAGTGAAAAGTCGGAACAGTTCTGAGTCTGTCTTCATTCCAATTACCCTTGGTGGAAATCCGTAGAGCAGTTCATTAGTTCTGTGACGGTCATCTTTTGCCAATCCTGCGATAGGAATGTCTAGTTTCAATTCATCTTGAATGACTTCGCGAATAACCTCCATCTGTCCCTTTCCACCATCGGCAATAATGAGATCAGGTAGAGGTTGTTGTTCGTCTATCAGACGACGATAACGCCTACCAACCACTTCCTTCATGCTTGCGTAGTCATCTGCACCAACCACAGTCTTTATATTATACTTACGATAGTCTTGTTTTGAAGGTTTTGCCTTCTTGAAAACGACGCATGCAGCCACGGCGTCTGTACCGCTAATATTGGAGTTATCGAAACATTCTATCTGATATGGAAGTTTAGGCAAATGGAGTGCGTCCTGTATTTCTTTCATCAGTCGTACTGATTTCTGTTCAGGATTTAACTTTTCTGCTTGCTTTAGTCGGTCAAATTTATACTGTTTCCCGTTCATAAGGGAAAGATCGAGAAGCGTTTTCTTGTCGCCGCGTTGTGGTACAGTAATGGTTACTCCCTCCAGATTGCAGCTTATTTCCTGTGGTAGTATAATCTCCCGCGCGTTGCTTTGAAAGCGTTCACGCATCTCTACAATCGCCAATTGAAGCAATTCTTCATCGCTTTCATCCAAGCGCTTCTTATATTCAAATGTGAAGCTCTGGTTGATTGCGCCATTCGCTACATGGATATAGTTAACGAAAGCAATTTTTTCGTCATTAGTAATCGTAAGTACATCAACATTATTAATCGTATGGCTTACTACTTCGCTCTTCGAAACAAATTGGTCGATGAGCAAATATCGACGTTTCACTTCTTCTGCCTCTTCAAACCGTAATTCCTCCGCCAAAGCCATCATTTCGTCTTTCATGGCGCGTAAAACCTCACGCGTGTTGCCTTTTAGAATCTCGCGAGCCTGTTCGATGTTACGTTGATAGTCTTCCATGCTCTGTTTGCCAATGCATGGCGCACCGCAATTCTTCATGTGGTATTCCAGGCAAACCTGATATTTACGTTGCTCTACGCCATCCCAGGTGATGGGAAAACGGCAACTGCGGGGATGATAGAGCTTTTTGATAAGATCCAACACGGCATTCATCGAAGCCACATGAGAATATGGCCCATAATACGTTCCCCATTTCTTATTGATAGTACGCGTGCTGAAAATACGAGGAAGATACTCTTTGGTGATGCAAATGCTGGGGTAGGTCTTGCCGTCTTTAAGTAGTACGTTGTATCGAGGGTTATACTTCTTAATGAGCGAATTTTCCAATAATAGCGCGTCCTCTTCGGTATTTACTACCGTATAGCTTATATCGTGAATCTTCGATACAAGTACTTTTGTCTTGAAACGATCTACTTCTGTGTGGAAATAGGACGAGACGCGCGATTTTAAGCGTTTGGCTTTGCCTACATATATTATAGTGCCATTTTCGTCGTAGTACTGATAGCTGCCCGGTTTCTCTGGCATATTCAGCACAATAGATTTTAGTCTTGCAATGCGCGCCTCGTTCTCTTCTTTAGTCATGTTACTGTTGTTTCACGTGAAACAGGTGTATATGAGAATAATTTAAATAACCATCAAGGTTGTTACTTCTACGTCCTTTTCAAGACAATCGCGTCCGTGCAGTCCTTCGTCGGTTATTTCGATGATAAAGTTCATATATACTTTCTTGGGGTGGAAGTGGTTCACGAGTTTTAAAGTTGCCTTTGCGGTTCCACCGGTGGCAAGTAGATCGTCGTGGATAAGAACTACGTCGTTTCCATCGATAGAGTCGATGTGCATTTCAACGGTATCTACTCCGTACTCTTTAGAAAAAGACTCTTTGATAACCGTAGCGGGGAGTTTTCCGGGTTTTCTTGCCAATACAACACCTGCGCCGAGTTTAGTAGCGAGGGCGGCGGCCATGACAAAACCGCGGCTTTCGATGCCTACAATTTTGGTAATTCCCTTGTCTTTGTAGAGTTCGTACATTTCATCGACCATAATCTTCATGCACTCTGGATTCTTATAGAGTGTTGTTACGTCACGGAAATTAATGCCTTTCTTCGGAAAATCCGGAATGCATCGTAGGTTTTTTAATAATACTGGGTTGTTCATAATCGTGTAATTTATTTAATATTATTGTTGTTTCACGTGAAACTTTATCTTCCTAACAGCACGAGTAACACGTTGATATCGCTGGGGGATACGCCCGGTATGCGACTTGCTTGCGCGAGTGTTTCGGGGTTTATTGCAGTTAGTTTCTGTCTTGCCTCTGTGCTTAATTGCTGAAGCTCGTTATAATTGAAGTGGTCTTTGATGCGGATGTTCTCCAAACGGTGCATTTTGTCGGCTACGATACGCTCGCGCTCGATGTAACCTTTATATTTGATATGTACCTCGGCAGCCTCTTTGATTTCCTCTCTGCGGTTTGGTAAGCGGTCGAGTTGCTCTTTCAGTTCGGGAACTACCTCCTCAAGTTTGTCGATGTTGAGTTCGGGTCGTGTGATCAAGTCTTCAAGTTTGCAACCATAGACGAGTGGGGTAGAACCCATTGTCTCCAGCGCTCCGTTGATGAGACGGGGTTTAATGGGGAATGTTTGGCAGAATCTTTCTATTTCTTCGATGCTTTGTTTCTTCTCCATCCACCAGTTGAAACGGTCTGTTTTAGCCACGCCGAGTTGGTAAGCCTTCTCGGTGAGGCGTGCGTCAGCATCATCTTGTCGGAGCAGGATGCGGTATTCTGCTCTTGAAGTGAACATGCGGTAGGGTTCATCGACACCTTTTGTGACGAGGTCGTCGATGAGTACGCCGATATAAGCTTCGTCGCGATGCAGAACGAGCGGTTCGCCTCCTGTGCAGAATATAGCGGCGTTGATTCCGGCAATAGTGCCTTGTCCGCCAGCCTCCTCGTATCCTGTTGTTCCGTTCACCTGTCCTGCCATGAACAGTCCAGATATGATTTTCGATTCCAACGAATGTTTCAGTTGGGTTGGGTCGAAGAAGTCGTATTCGATGGCGTAACCAGGTCGATAGACTTTGATGTTACGGAAAGCAGGAATTTGTCGCAAGGCTTCTATTTGTATCTCCATCGGGAGTGATGATGAAAAGCCGTTCAGATACATTTCGTTGGTATCGGTTCCTTCGGGTTCGAGAAATAGTGGGTGCTGTTCGCGGTCTGCGAACGTCACGAGTTTGGTTTCTATCGAAGGGCAGTAGCGTGGACCTATGGATTGAATCTGTCCATTATAAAGAGGAGAGTCTTTAAGTCCAGAGCGCAGAATCTCGTGCACCTTAGCATTTGTGTTGCAAGTCCAGCAGGTCAGTTGAGGTAACACTCTGTGTTTGCCCATATAGGAAAATTGGTGAAAATCGTGTTCTCCTTCTTGAACTACCATCTCGTTGAAATCTACCGAACGGCGGTCTATGCGCACAGGAGTTCCCGTTTTCATGCGTTCCGAACGAATTCCGTGTCGGGTAATACTTTCGGTAAAGTGGAGAACAGCCGGTTCTGCGATACGTCCACCCGGCACCATGGTACGTCCGATGTGCATCAGTCCGTTGAGGAAAGTGCCCGCCGTGATGATGATCGCTTTGGCACGCAGTTCCACGCCCCATATTGTTTTCACACCTACGGCACATTTGTTTTCCACCAAGAGTTCGTCTGCTTGGTCTTGCCAAATATCGAGATTATCGGTTTTGTCGAGTATGTTTCTCCATTCCCAAATGAATTTTCCTCGGTCGCATTGTGCTCGTGGACTCCACATGGCAGGTCCTTTGCTTCTGTTGAGCATACGAAACTGAATGGCAGTAGCATCTGTTACGAGACCCATCTGTCCGCCGAGCGCGTCTATTTCTCGCACGATTTGTCCTTTGGCAATGCCTCCCACAGCCGGGTTGCACGACATTTGTGCTATTTTGTTCATATCCATGGTGACGAGACAAGTCTTTGCTCCCATGTTTGCCGAAGCGCATGCAGCCTCGCATCCAGCGTGTCCGCCTCCTATCACCAGTACGTCGTAATGAAGAATCATAGATGAATGATGTTTTATTATTCCGTGTGCAAAATTACAAAAAAGTTTTCAAGTAGTGTACTAAAGTATTAAAAAAGCATATTATGCAGTCTGATACGATTGGTTTCTGTATTGTAGTAAAAGGCTGTAGAGGCGGTTTGTGGAGCAGGCGATAGGTTTGATAGATTGTTTGCCCCACTATGCAGGTAGGTTGTTTCTCCCAATATTTTCCCATTGTTGTCCGCAAGATCATGGGACTTAGTTGGGACTTAGTTGGGACTTACAGCAGACTTATTTGAGGCTTTTCACGTATTTGCACCAGACTAACCGCGTATGGCTTATGATAACATCCCGAATGCATCCCGAAGGTAAACGAAACGATAGAATTATCAAAAATACGAAGTGAAATAGCGCGCATCAATACATCGTATAATATATAATAATGTGATGATTTTAACGAAAACGTTTGCGTGGTTCATTGTTTTTTAGTAATTTTGTCGGCAGAAAGCGCAAAAGCTTACTTATTAGTGGGTATTGTGCGAATATGCCGTGAGGCAAAGTTCCTTTGTATAAACAACAAAATCAAATATTTAATTAATTAAATTTCAACATTTTATGTGGTTAATCAATTCATCAATTGGTCGTAAGGTTGTGATGTCCGTAACGGGTATCGCGCTGATCCTGTTCTTGACATTCCACGGATGCATGAACATTGTTGCGCTGTTCTCTGGCGAGGCTTACAACTGGATTTGTGAAGCTCTTGGTGCCAACTGGTATGCTGTAGTAGCTACCTTGGGATTGGCTGCCTTGGCAGTAATTCACATTGTTTATGCATTCATCCTGACCGCGCAGAACCGTTCTGCCCGTGGTTCGGAGCGTTATGCTGAGACAGAAAAGCCCGCAAAGGTAGAATGGGCTTCTCAGAACATGCTCGTTCTGGGAATCGTCGTTGTACTGGGTCTGCTGCTCCACTTGTTCAACTTCTGGTACAACATGATGTTTGCCGAGCTTATCGGTACCACCATGGGTCATCTGCCTTCAGATGGTTTCGCCTTCATCATCGACACGTTCCAGAACCCAGTCTATGTAGTGCTCTACATCATTTGGTTGGTAGCTCTGTGGTTCCACTTGACCCACGGATTCTGGTCAGCCATGCAGACTATCGGTATCAGCGGCAAACTTTGGTTCAACCGTTGGCGTGTTATCGGCAACATCTATGTGACTCTGCTCATCCTTGCTTTCATAGCAGTAGTAGTAGCTTTCGCTGCTGGACTTGCTCCCAGCCTGTGTTAGTATAGAGCAGGATTAATGTCAAATCTTTAATTACTTTTGAATTATGGCAAAACAAATAGATTCGAAAATCCCTGCCGGACCAGTAGCCGACAAATGGAAAGAGTATAAGGCTCATCAGCGTCTGGTCAACCCAAAGAATAAACTGAAACTCGACGTCATCGTGGTTGGTACCGGTCTTGCCGGTGCTTCTGCCGCAGCCTCTTTGGGTGAGATGGGTTTCAATGTTATCAACCTCTGCATTCAGGATTCTCCCCGTCGTGCACACTCTATCGCAGCACAGGGCGGTATCAATGCAGCCAAATGCTATCAGAACGACGGCGACTCAGTATATCGTCTGTTCTACGACACCGTAAAGGGCGGTGACTACCGTGCCCGCGAAGCCAACGTATATCGTCTGGCAGAGGTGTCAAACAATATCATCGACCAGTGTGTAGCTCAGGGCGTACCTTTCGCACGTGAGTACGGCGGCATGCTCGCCAACCGTTCGTTCGGTGGTGCACAGGTATCACGTACTTTCTATGCAAAGGGTCAGACCGGTCAGCAGCTTCTGCTCGGTGCCTACAGCTCACTCTCTTGCCAAGTACAAGCTGGTAAGGTAAAGCTCTACACCCGCTATGAAATGGAAGACGTAGTAATCGTTGACGGACGTGCACGCGGTATCATCGCCAAGAACCTTGTGACCGGCGAACTCGAGCGCTTCACCGCCAATGCCGTAGTAATCGCTACTGGTGGATACGGAAACACCTACTTCCTTTCTACCAATGCTATGGGATGTAACTGCACCGCAGCAGTACAGTGCTACCGCAAGGGCGCATACTTCGCAAACCCCTCTTACGTACAGATTCACCCCACCTGTATCCCCGTACACGGCGACAAGCAGTCTAAGTTGACCCTGATGTCAGAGTCACTCCGTAACGATGGACGTATCTGGGTTCCTAAGAAACTTGAAGACGCTAAAGCCCTTCAGGCTGGCACCAAGCAGGGATGGGAAATTCCAGAGGAAGACCGCGACTACTATCTTGAGCGTCGCTATCCAGCCTTCGGTAACCTCGTTCCCCGTGACGTAGCCTCACGCGCAGCTAAGGAGCGTTGCGACAAGGGCTTCGGTGTAAATAATACCGGACTTGCCGTATTCCTTGACTTCTCTGAGTCTATCAACCGTCTCGGCCTCGACGTTATCATGCAGCGTTATGGCAACCTCTTCGATATGTATGAGGAAATCACCGACGTATTCCCTGGCGATGTAGCCAACGAAATCAACGGTGTGAAGTACTACAAGCCCATGATGATTTATCCCGCCATCCACTATACCATGGGTGGTATCTGGGTTGACTACGAGCTGCAGACCACCATCCCCGGTCTGTTCGCCATCGGTGAGTGTAACTTCTCTGACCACGGTGCAAACCGCCTCGGTGCTTCAGCATTGATGCAGGGTCTGGCTGACGGATACTTCGTATTGCCTTACACCATCCAGAACTACCTGGCCGACCAGGCTGTATGGGCAAAGGTTCCCACAGATCTTCCCGAATTTGAGGAAGCTGAGAAGGCTGTCAACGCTGAAATCGACCGCCTGCTCAACATCAAGGGTAAGCGCTCAGTTGACTCAATCCACAAAGAACTCGGCCACATCATGTGGGAATATGTAGGTATGGGTCGCACCGCAGAGGGACTGAAGGAAGGTTTGAAGAAGATGCACGAGCTCGAAAAAGAGTTCGACACCAACCTCTTCGTACCCGGTAAGAAGGAAGGACTCAATGTCGAACTCGACAAAGCCATCCACCTCCGCGACTTCTTCACCATGGGTGAACTCGTAGCTTTCGACGCTCTTTCACGCAACGAATCTTGCGGTGGACACTTCCGCGAGGAATATCAGACCGAGGAAGGCGAAGCTAAGCGCGACGACGAGAATTACTTCTATGTAGGTTGCTGGGAGTACAAGGGCAAAGGCAACGAGCCCGAACTCATCAAAGAGCCACTGGAGTATGAGGCAATCAAGGTACAAACACGTAACTATAAGAACTAAGCATCATGAATATATCATTTACCATCAAGTTCTGGCGTCAGAACGGACCCAAAGACCAGGGCCACTTCGATACTCACGAGATGAAGGACATCCCCGATGACACCTCATTCCTCGAGATGCTGGATATCCTCAATGAGGAACTCATCAACGAAGGCCAGGAGCCTTTCGTATTCGACCACGACTGCCGCGAGGGTATCTGCGGTATGTGCTCGCTCTATATCAACGGTACACCACACGGTAAGACCGAACGTGGCGCCACCACCTGCCAGCTTTACATGCGCCGCTTCAAAGACGGTGACGTTATCACCGTAGAGCCTTGGCGCTCGGCAGCCTTCCCCGTTATCAAAGACTGTATGGTTGACCGTGGAGCCTTCGATAAGATCATGCAGGCAGGTGGATATACCACCGTGCGCACCGGTCAGGCTCAGGATGCCAACGCTATCCTCATCCCGAAGGAAGACGCCGACGAGGCTATGGACTGCGCTTCATGCATCGGTTGTGGCGCTTGCGTAGCCGCTTGTAAGAACGGTTCTGCCATGCTCTTCGTATCATCTAAGGTTAGCCAGCTCGCGCTCCTTCCACAAGGTCGCGTAGAGGCTGCACGCCGTGTGAAGAACATGGTTGCCAAGATGGACGAACTCGGATTTGGTAACTGCACCAATACCCGTGCCTGCGAAGCGGTTTGCCCGAAGAACGAGACCATCAGCAACATTGCACGTCTGAATCGTGAGATGATCAAGGCAAAACTTGCCGATTAATCAGATTCTTAGATAATTTATCACTTGAACCGTATCAGTCTCTATTGGACATGATACGGTTCATTTCATTTCCCGCCCCTATCATTGGTTAGCATAAGCATAATCCTAAACTCCTCAAATATCATCCCCACCAAGTAGCAGGATGGTGCAAAGGCACATACAGAAATTTCGGTTTTCAGTTTTTTTTCGACCACTCGACCACGCCTGTACCATAATTCTTTGACAATTATGACATTAACGTTGTGGTCGATGCCCATTTACTCGTGTTTTCGACCACACTTCGACCACACATCGACCATCCGACAATAACTTGTTTACAACATTCGCGTCCTCTAAACGAACGTTATTTTTAGGTTTCCCAAACCGCAGGCAAACGTATTGCAAAACGTTAGCCAAAAGTCTTATCAAATGTTGACGGAGATCTTGCCAAACGTTGACAGAGCTCTTGCCACCATTGTATAAAGGTTTTACCAACCGTTGCGCAAAGATCTTATCAACCGTTGTGCAATGTATTGTTATACGTTGCATAAATGGCCTGTATGGCGTTTTGTGGGAGAATGAAGTAATTCTTAGGATAGTTGTGTTATGCCCGCTCAGCGGGCCTGTAAATGCTTCCTATGGGTGTTGTAGAGTTGTTGACCATCATCTTCGTAGTAATTACTCCATTGGCAATCGCCGTTAGCAAGTTTATATCGCCATTTTGCTATAAGTTAATGTATCATAAATATGTCTTGTGTAACCAGCAGACACTCAACAATAGTTACTTAAAGGTAAGTAACTATCTTCGGATTGCCCTCTTGTGGGAAAGGTAGAAACGTAGTAATTTTGCAGCGTCAAACCAAACAAATACAAAGTATATGAATCAGACAGAATTACAGAAAACAGGCAATGGCTACACCGTAGCTACAGTAGGAAACCTCGCCGCCTTTGAAGGTAAGGCCTTTGTGAAAGACATCGTAGGTACTACCGGAATGGAAGTATCGTTTGGAACGCTTGCGCCCGGTCAGGCAATTCCGTTCAATCATCACCACAAACAAAACGAAGAACTCTATATCGTAGTTAGTGGAACAGGTGTATTTACGCTCGATGGCGTAGAAGAACCCGTAGCATCAGGCAGTCTCGTGAGAGTTGCACCAGCCGTAAGCCGTTGCACCAAGAATACTGGCAACACTCCCTTGGTATATCTCTGCATACAAGCCAAAGAAGGTTCTCTTGAACAATATACAGCTACCGATGGTGTAGTAGAAGAATAAGCAAACACAGTCAGGATTACTAATAACAGGACGGGGAAGACAATAAATGTGCATCTTCTCCGTTCATGTTTTTATGGAAGATACTACCACAATGTTTCAAAGCGAAATGTTTCCCAATTGCCCCGTGCGCAATATCTTGGCACGTGTAGGTGCAAAATGGTCGTTGATAGTGATGCACGAATTGTTGCAACACCACGAGCCTATGCGCTTTTCAGCACTCCAAAAATCCATCCCCGACATATCACAAAAGATGCTTACCACCACGCTGCGTGACCTTGAAGCCGATGGATTCATCATCCGTAAGGTATATCCTGAAGTGCCACCACGCACAGAATATAGCATGACACCCCGTGCTTGTTCGTTTATGGAAGCCTGTCGTCCCATGATACAATGGACCATCGACAATTTCTCCGCCATCATCAAAGACCGTGAAAGCCGCAGTTAGTTCGTCTTTCTTCAGTCGTCACCACTTTCTCTGTTACTACAGCTTTTGTCGTGATGTCACGTATGTCATAGGCATCGTCCCCCTTCGTCTTGTTGCCAACATATATTTTTTCTTTTTCTTCTGCCTATTATTTCCGTTTGTACCATTTTATAAGAGCTATATGAACATAAGAGAATAAGAATTAAAACCGATAGCCTTTTATATTATATAAGGTGTAAATGGCACAAAAAATAGGGGTTTAAAGTTCCAAAATATATGGTATGGCAAAAAAGTGGGTATGTAGTGTGGCTATACAATATTTGCTTTCGCTTGCAAAATGTTGTACCTTTGCAATCGCAAGTCAGACGTCAGACACGCAAGAGAAAAAACACAAGTTTAACCTTTAAAAGAAAAACACTATGAGCATTAATTATGAAGTTTACAAGAACAACAATTCAAAGAACAGCGCCTATGGAAAGTATTTTGGTCGTGTAGTAATAAAGTCTATTGTCGATACCGATACTCTTGCCGACCTCATCCAGCAAAACGTATCAGTCAAGGAATCGGATGTTTATGCCGTACTGAAGGAGTTGAAGAATGCCGTTCGGCAGTCTTTCGACAACGGAAATGCGGTTCGCATCGCTGGCTTGGGCATTTTCAAGCCCACCATTTCCACTTCTTGTGTGGAAAAGGCAGCCGACTTTTCTGCCGCCAACATCCGCAAGAAGAAGATCCGTTTCATTCCCGAAAGCATCACCGAGCCCATGTCTCTGACTCGTACTGTTGATGGCAAGGTGGTAACTGTCAATACCCGCGTGCGCATCAAGAAGTTGTTGCAAGGCGTTAAGTTTACTGAGTGTCGCAAGTATGCAGCACCTGAAACCAACAAAGAGTAGGCCTGTTGCACTATCATGAAAGTCAATCGTAAATGATTGAAATCCCCTTCTTATAAGTTTGCCCCATCCGTAATCATGCGGATGGGGCGAACTTTTTTATCTTGCAATTGGTCGTTTGACCGAAAGATGGTATTGCAGATAAGTTGATTTAGTCGTTTTTGATGCGTATTTCGCAGTTGTCGAGCGATTCAATAATCGCCATCGACTCTATCTGACTGATACCCTCTTTCTGGAGCAGTTCCCTTCCGTGTTGGAACTCTTTTTCAATGATAAATCCCATGCCCTCTATAGTAGCGCCAGCCTGTCGGCATAGGTCAACCACCCCCTTACCAGCATTTCCGTATGCCAAGAAGTCGTCAATGAAGAGCACATGATCTTCCGGACCGAGATATTCCTTGCTGATCACAACGGTATAGTCACGTTGTTTGGTAAACGATGTCACGGTGGTGGAATACATATCGTTCATGGTCGAAGGTTTTTTCTTCTTGACAAACACCACAGGCAGCTCCATCATATATCCCAACATGATAGCCGGCGCAATGCCAGAAGCCTCTATGGTGATAATCTTGTTGACGGGCTTGTGTGCGAAACGTTTGATAAACTCCACAGCAATCTGTTTCATCAGGTAAGGGTCCATCTGATGGTTGATGAACCTATCTACTTTGAGTATGCCTCCTTCGAAGCATCTTCCATCCTTGAGGATGCGGTCGCGTAATACTTTTAATGCCATTTTCTGTTACGTTGTAGTTATTTTGTGCAAAAGTAAGACTATTTTTGCAATTATCCAACGATAGCGGCGGAATGATGGTTGTTTTATAGAAAAAATATGCTATCTTTGTTGCATGAATAACAAAACAGCAATAGAAATATATCCTGCTCGTATTGAGCATTCGGCAACCATTGCACGATTGGTGATGATGGCTATGACGGATGAGTGCTGCCTTCACTTCTGTGGTGAGGGTGCCACGATTGATGATTTTCGCACGATGATGACGTTGCTGGTGGAGCGCGAAGACAGCCAGTATAGTTATTGCAACACGCTGGTGGCTATGGATGGCGACCATGTGGTAGGTGCGTTAGTGTGTTATGATGGCGGCGAGCTCCGTGAGTTGCGCCAGCAGTTTGTGCGTTATGCCCTTGAATATCTGCATCGGGATCATTCCAATCTCGATGATGAGACGCAGGCAGGCGAACTTTATATCGACAGTTTGGCAGTAGATCCCGCCTATCGTGGTCGTGGCATTGCCACCCATTTGCTCAATGCTTCCTTGGAAAGGGCACGTCAGACGGGCCTTCCTGGTGTTGGTCTGCTTGTAGATAAAGGCAATCCCAATGCCGAACGCCTTTATTTATCTTGCGGATTCCGCTATGTTGACGACAACCAATGGGGTGGCCATGCCATGCGCCATTTGGTGCGTCCTGTAGAATGACCTCTCAAACGCCTTTTGGTTAAGCCCCAATCGGTCATTAGACCATCTATATGATTATTGCAATCTATACCAATAGATTTGGGGTAAATACGACTGGTTGGCCGTTGATGATTAGAATTTAATCATCAGTTCGGCCACCAGTTTATCTTGTTCACTCTCTTTGGCAATACCGCCGTTGGGATACCAATACCGCTCGTAGTTGAGGTGAATTTCCGTTGGCAGGTATGGGTTGCGGATGCCGAAGGTCAGTCCCAACGTCATACGGTGGCGTGCATAGTCGCTGATTTTCAATCGTGTGGTTTCGTTGTTGTCCGCATCGAGTTCAAATCCTTTCTTACCGTCAGCATGGTTGCCCATATAGTCGTAACGAGCCAGGTATGATACGCTTTGCATGAACCAGTCCTTGTTTTTTATCGGCATTTTGTAGATGACCATGGCGTTCACGGCGTTACAGTCGTCGAAAGCATCGTGTGCATATTGTTTGTGTAGGTATTCAGCTTCGAGGTGCCATCCGTTAGTTTCGTAGAAAGCGCCGAAGTCAAGCGATGTATATTCAGCTTTTCGGTCGGCAATAGCAGTATGCTGAATGCTAGGCACGATAGCCAGTCCTTCTACTGGAAACCATAGCAGTCGTGCAGAGTAGTTCAAGTCTTTGTTCCATGCAGTCTTTTGGTTGTCGAGGTTGCTACCGTTGAACATACCCGCATCTGCAATTGCCAGAGTTCGTCCCTCTTTGTTTTTGAAGGTATATCCCAGTTGCAGTCCCACGTCGCGCATATCTCCCACCTGTTTTGCAATGAAGCTACGGTTGGCGAAATACTGGTTGGCAGGATTGCGGTGTGCGTCGATGGTGAAAGGCAAACGCTGTTGTCCGATGCTGACCCGTAGTTGTTTCCATGGCAACAGTCTTACCCATGCGTCCTTCATCTTGATGGATGATTCGTCGCATAGATCGACCTCCAGTTTGTATTCCGACCGTTTCGACAGTTTACCGCTGATACTCATTCGTGCGTTTCTCACCTCAAATCGTCCAGCGTTCATCTCCGGTTGATACTCGTATTTACCGCGCAACACACCGTGTAGGTTTACCAAGCTGTCTCGTTGTTGCGCGTGACAGATAGCTGTACCTATAATATATAAGAGTACAACGAGGATTGCCAATCTGATCCATCCCACTATGGTTCGGATGTGATCTGCTTTCTTTTCATCCATAATGTAATAATTGTCTTTCATTTTTTGTTTGTTTTGTTATTCTGCTGCAAAGGTAAAACGACGGTGTTACGGAAAAGTGTCGAACATGTTAAGAACGTGTTACAGTCGAGCGCTGTAACAGAAATGTAACAAGGTTGTCACACGGCTGTAATCTCTGTGACGTAATTTTGCGGCAGAAATCAACAAAATATATCAAATAAAAGATGGAAACAATCTACATCGTAATTGTCGCATTCCTGCTGATACTGGCAGTATTCGACCTTTTCGTCGGAGTCAGCAACGACGCCGTAAACTTTCTGCAGTCTGCCATTGGCGCCAAGGCAGCTCGCTTTCGTACCGTATTGATAGTAGCATCCGTTGGTGTTGCCGTAGGCGCTATGATGTCTGCCGGCATGATGGATGTTGCCCGCCATGGCATCATGCACCCTGTCAACTATTCGTTTCATGAGGTGATGGTGGTGTTTCTTGCCGTGATGGTGACCGATGTCATCATTCTCGACGTGTTCAACACCTTAGGCCTTCCCACCTCAACCACCGTATCTTTGGTGTTTGAACTGTTGGGTGGTACCTTCATTCTGGCACTTGTGAAGATGGCAGGCGATCCCACTTTGCAACTTTCCGACCTTCTCAATAGCGACAAAGCCCTATCGGTCATTGTTGCCATCTTTGTCAGTGTAGCCATAGCCTTTGTCTGTGGTGTACTGGTACAATGGCTGTCGCGTATCATCTTCACGTTCCGCACCAAGAACCACAAGGTAGCCGAGTCTGTATTTGGCGGTATCTCGTTTGCCATTCTTGCCTACTTCGTGTTTATCAAGGGCTTGTCAAAGTCGCCTTTGTTTGCTGCCGATGCCAAAGCGTGGATAGATGCCAATACCACGATGTTGCTGGGCGTTGTCTTTGCCGCTGCCACTTTATTGTCCTATCTGCTGTTGCTGATGCGTGTCAGCGTGTTTCGCTTGGTTGTGTTGATGGGCACTTTCGCCCTCGCCATGGCATTTGCCGGCAACGACCTCGTCAACTTTATCGGTGTTCCCCTTGCCGGTTTGTCATCCTATCAAGATTGGGTAAGCCACGGTGCAGGCAATGTTGATACGTTTATGATGGGTTCCTTGATGGAATCCGCCAAGTCTCCGTTCCTTTATCTGATGATAGCCGGTGGTATTATGATCTTTGCCATGGCCACTTCTAAGAAGGCACAGAATGTAGTAAAGACCTCTGTCGATTTGAGCCGTCAGGACGAGAGCGATGAAATGTTTGGTACTTCTCGCGCCGCTCGCAGTATCGTTCGCGCCACACAGGAGTGCGGTCAGTTTCTTGTGCGCTATTTGCCCAAGGGCATGATGCAGCGCATTGACAGCCGTTTCAACAAAGAAGAAGTCGTTTTGAAAGACGGAGCCGCCTTTGATATGGTACGTGCCGCCGTCAACTTGGTATTGGCTTCAGTACTGATAGTTATCGGAACCAACTTCAAGTTGCCCCTCTCTACCACCTATGTCACTTTCATGGTAGCCATGGGTACCAGTCTTGCCGACCGCGCTTGGAGTCGCGAGAGTGCTGTGTTCCGTGTGACCGGTGTGTTGAGTGTGATTGGTGGATGGTTTGTCACCGCCGGTGTAGCCTTCGCCACCTGTGCTTTAGTCTGCCTGACCATCTATTTCGGAGGTTTCATCGCCATGTTTGCCTTCATGGCACTCGCCGTTTTCCTGCTTATTCGCAGCAATATCCAGTATGCCCGCAAGGCTAAGAAGGCGAGTCCCGAAGATGCTTCGTTCAAGTTGATGATGCGCAGTCGCGATCCAGAGATCGTTTGGGATGTGCTTTGCAAACATGTGAGTCGCACACAGAGCGGCACCTGTGAGTTTGCCCTCGACCAGTATAACGATATTGTGGAGAGTTTCTCCGACCAGAGTCTTCGTGGTCTTCGCCGCGTACATCGCGCGCTAAACGATAAATTGGATGAGCTGACCAAGATACGCCGCCGTGAATTTTTAGCCTTGCGCCGTTCTCCATCCCAGATTTCTCTTGAGCGCAATACCTGGTTTCACCTTGGATTCAACAGCAACCAGCAGTATATCTACTGTCTGAAACGTATGCTCGATCCCGCTAAGGAACATGTTGACAACAATTTCACTCCGCTGCCACAGAGCTACCGCGACGAGTTTGAACCCATGCGCCAGCGCATCAACGACTTGATGAAGACCACCGCCCAGATGCTCGACACCCGCCGTTTCGACCGTTACCGCGAGACGATGCTCGAAGCCGACAGTTGCAAAAATACGCTGTCAGTCTATCGTAAGCGCCATATCGACCGCATGCAGCGCTCTACCAACAGTGCCGAATACAAAGTATCGCTCATCTATTTGAACATCCTCCAGGAGAGTCAGGAACTTCTGAGCATCATGCGTCACCAGTTGCGTGCAGGCAAAAAACTGCTAAAACCCGATGAAGAAGAGGTTTTGGTTGATTTTTAATCATGAAACGTAGCAACATACGCAAAAAATCACTATATTTGCAACGATGAAAGAAGATAATAAGACCTATAAGATACTCGTAGTAGATGACGAGCAAAACCTCTGCGAGATACTTGCTTATAACCTCCGTAACGACGGTTATGAGGTGACCGAGGCCAATTCAGCCGAAGAGGCATTGGAGTTGCCGTTGGCAGCTTTCGATCTCATGTTGCTCGATGTGATGATGGGAGGCATGTCGGGATTTGACCTGGCACGCCGCCTCAAAACCGAGGAAAAGACAGCTCATATCCCCATCATCTTCCTTACAGCCAAGGATACCGAGCAGGACATGCTCCACGGTTTTGGCCTTGGTGCCGACGATTACATAGCCAAACCCTTCCGCATTATGGAGGTGTTGGCACGTGTAAAGGCAGTGCTCAACCGTAGTACACACAGTACGCAGGTATCGCCCGAAACGCTGCGTTACGATCACCTGGTGCTCAATCTCAACACCAAGACCGTTTCGGTAGATGGCGAGGAAGTGGCATTTACCAAGACCGAATTTGAGTTGTTGCGCCTGTTGTTGGAGCATAAGGGTCGTGTGTTCTCTCGTCAGGAACTCATCGACCATGTTTGGCCCAGCGATGTGATGGTGCTCGACCGCACCGTCGATGTCAACATCACCCGAATGCGAAAGAAGATAGGTCGCTATGCCCCGTGCATCAGCACGCGTTTGGGCTACGGCTATTACTTCAATCCCTAATCTGAAAGTATCCGTCCGGTGTCAGACAATGACTGTTTGACACCGTTCGGTCATCAGATACCAACGCACAGAACATATCAATTCCATCATCACCTCTTCTTCGGTATTAGAACCGAAAAACAACTAAAACCCTTTATCATCATGTCGATAGGCAATAAGTTTTCCTTGCAGATCATATCTGTATTCTGCATTTTTGCTGTGGTGTTCATCCTTTTCCAGCATCACCGCGAGAAAGAATTTAAGATAGAGCGCCTCAACACACAGTTGCAAGACTACAACGAGCAACTCTGTCAGTCGCTAACAGCTGCAGGCGACCACTCCGAACCCGCTATTGCCAGTTTTGAGCGCCGTCACCACATGCCTGGTTTGCGACTCACGCTGATTAGCGAACAAGGTTATGTGCTCTATGACAACACGCGCAAAGACTATGGCGACATGGGCAACCACCTGCAGCGCAAAGAGGTGCAAGAGGCGTTGACACAGGGCAACGGTTCCGACATAGACCGCCGCAGTGCCAGTACGGGCAAGGAATATTTCTATTCAGCATCTTATTTTCCCAAGCAACACTATATTGTGCGTTCGGCATTGCCCTACGACCATACCCTGACCGAAGCACTCCAAGCCGAGCAACGCTACATTTGGGTGGCCCTTGTCATTGTGGCATTGCTGTCGTTTCTGCTGTTCCGTTTCGGCAAGCGTCTCGATCGCAACATCAACCAACTGCGCATCTTTGCCCAGCGAGCAGCCGCCAATGAGAGTCTTGACGTAGAGGACTTGGCAGAGTTTCCCGGCGACGAACTGGGTGAGATAGCCGAGCGTATCATCAAAATCTACCGTCGTTTGCAATACACCAAAGAGGAGCAAAACCGGCTGAAACACGAACTCATACAGAATGCAGCCCATGAATTGAAGACCCCAGTGGCAAGTATTCAAGGCTATATCGAGACCATTCTGACCGATACCAATATGACCGAGGAGAATCGCCAACTGTTCTTGGAGCGCAGTTTTGCACAGACGCAGCGTCTGACAGCCATTCTTCAAGACATCTCAACGCTTCACCGACTCGATTCCGGAACCATCGCCTACGAGTTCGAACCCGTTGACATCTACGAAACCGTCAGTCACATTCAGCAGGAAACAGCCCTCCAGTTGTCCGGGCGCCGCATGACATTTGTCAATCAACTGCCATCGCCACTCATCGTGCGAGGCAATGCTTCGCTGCTCTATAGCATCTTCCGCAATCTCACCGACAATGCCATTGCCTATGCCGGCGATGGCACCACCATCACGCTGACCGCCCGTCAGACCGGCGACTATTGGCATTTCTGTTTCTCCGACAATGGCGTAGGTATTTCGCAGGAGCATCTCATGCGCATTTTCGAGCGTTTCTATCGTGTGGATAAAGGTCGTAGCCGCAAGATGGGAGGCACCGGACTGGGCCTTGCCATTGTAAAGAATGCTGTTATCATGCATGGCGGTACCATTACTGCCTGTCGCAACGAGGGTTCGGGAGTACGCTTTGTGTTTGACATACATTGTTGATAGATAGTCTGTTGAGGCTTGTTGGCAGTTGCATGAAAGGTATTTCTCTCTGCAAACTCAATTGATTTACTGAGTAAATTCAATTGATTTGCTGAGTAAATTCAATTGATTTGCTGAGCAATTTCATTGAATTTGCAAACCAACACAATAGGCACACACCATCATGACAAGATATTTGACCATGTCAAGTCATATTTGCGTGACATCAGGATAATATCATTACTTAGAGCCAAGCCATACAGTTTTTTGTTGTATGGCTATGGCTTTTTTGTTGCAACAATGTTGCTTGTGATGGGTGAAACACAAGAAAAACAGTTTTTTTCTTTGTGTTTTGCTTACTTAATCGTACCTTTGCGACAAGGAAATAACAACCATTATGAGTATGATAAATTTAGAGTTGCTTACCATAGATGTTTGTGCCGTGGCGAGAAGAGTGGCAGAATACATCCGCAACGAACGCCGCAACTTCAACCAAAACAGTGTGGAACACAAACAAGCACACGATTATGTGTCGTATGTGGATAAGCTGTCGGAAGAAAAAATCGTTGCCCAACTGCGACAAATGCTGCCCGATGCTGGGTTTATCACCGAAGAGAAATCGGCAACCTATCAAGGAGAAGAATACAGTTGGGTGGTTGACCCACTGGACGGAACAACCAATTTCATACACGCCTTCCATCCTTATGCCGTGAGTATCGCACTGATAAGCGGAAAAGAGATACTCCTCGGTGTGGTGTGCGATGTGCCCACAGCCTCTTGCTACTATGCGTGGAAGGGCGGGGGAGCATGGATGAACGGCAACCGCATACATGTCAGCGACCGTCAGCTCGATGATGCGCTGCTCTGTCTGCAATTGCCCTACAACGACGAAGCCTACAGCCCCGTGGCAAAACATCTCATCGACACCTTCTATGGTCGGGTGGCAAGCATCCGCATGATAGGATCTGCCGCCATGGCACTATGTCTGGTGGCACAGGGATGCCTCGATGGCTATATGGAGAAGTATATCGGTCAGTGGGACTATATGGCAGGTGCCATCATCGTCAATGAGGCAGGTGGACGAGTCAGCAACTATGCCGGTAGCACCGATTTCACTGAGGGCAACGACGTTGTAGCCACTAACAGACTTGTCCACGACGATATGTTGAAAGCTGTTGCAGGAGTCTGAAAAGATGTCAAATGGTAGCTAAATGCCCCTTGAAATGTTATTTTCTGTTGCAAACCAACGTATTGTGGCATAAATTGTTTACCTTTGCATAGCATACTAATAAAGAATACAGCAAACAATAGTACAATATAAAACAAGAAACGAAAGATGAAAATAGCATTGATAGGCTACGGCAAGATGGGCAAGATGATAGAACAGATAGCCCGCGAGCGTGGCCACGAGATTGTGAGCATTATCGATATCGACAATCAGCAAGATTTTGATTCACCCCAATTCCAGTCGGCAGATGTAGCCATTGAGTTCACTGCACCACAGGCAGCCTATGGCAACTATCTCAAAGCATTTAGTCACGGTGTCAAGGTGGTAAGCGGTTCGACCGGATGGATGAAAGACCATGGCGATGATGTGCGTCGCATGTGCAGCGAAGAAGGTCAGACTCTCTTCTGGGCATCCAATTTCTCCATCGGTGTAGCCATCTTCTCGGCTGTCAACCGCTATCTCGCAAAGATCATGAACCAGTTCCCACAGTATGATGTGGAGATGGAAGAAACCCACCACGTGCATAAGCTCGACCATCCCAGCGGTACAGCCATCACACTTGCCGACGAGATCGTGGAGCGCATCGACCGCAAGGAAGCATGGGCAGAAGAGACCACCGACCCCAAAATGCTGCGTGTGGATCATATCCGTCGCGGCGAGGTGGCAGGCATACACACCGTGCGCTACGACTCGGATGCCGACATTATCACCATCACCCACGATGCCCATAGCCGCAAAGGCTTCGCACTTGGTGCCGTGCTTGCTGCCGAATACACTAAAGACCATCAGGGACTGCTCACCATATCAGACATGTTTAAATTCTAAATCATGGAGAAGAAAGAAAAGGAAAAACTCAATATGAAGGTGCAATGGACTAAGTTTGCCATTGTCATCATCCTCTATCTCTTGTTTCTCGTATGGTTGAAATCATGGCTCGGACTCATCGTCGTACCATTCATCTACGATATCTATATCACCAAGAAGATACGTTGGCAGTGGTGGAAAGACGCTGAAGGCCCCGTCAAATTCATCATGTCGTGGATCGATGCACTGGTGTTTGCACTCGTGGCAGTATATTTCATCAACCTGTTCTTCTTTCAGAACTATGTCATTCCATCAAGCTCACTTGAGAAATCACTGCTGACGGGCGACTACCTCTTCGTTTCGAAGATGAGCTACGGACCACGCATTCCCGAAACACCACTCACACTTCCACTCACACAGCATACACTGCCCATCTTCGAGTGTAAGAGCTATATCGAATGGCCACACTGGGACTACCGTCGAGCCAAAGGTTTTGGAAAAGTGAAACTCAACGATATCGTGGTGTTCAACTATCCTGCCGGCGACACCCTGTGTGCCGCACCACAGTATCAAGCCCACGATTTCTATCAACTCTGTTATCAGCTGGGATACCAGATATATCCGCAGCGTCCAAATCCCGACTCGCTCTCTGCCATGCAGCGCCGCATGTATTTCGACTTCATCTATCAGGCAGGCAGACAGGAAGTGGAGCGCAATCAGGCTGAATACGGAGAAATCATTACCCGACCAGCCGACCGCCGCGAAAACTATGTGAAGCGCTGCGTGGGACTGCCCGGACAGACCCTGCAAATCAAAAACCGCATTGTCTATCTCGACGGCAAAGCCAACAAAGAGCCCGACAATGTGCAGTATGCCTACAATCTGAAGCTCAAGCAAAACCTGCCCGAAGAACTCATGGAAGACTTAGGTATCACCATGGAAGACCTCATGTCGCTCAATACGGCAGGATATATGCCTTTGACAAAACGCGCCGTCAGCACACTTGCCAAGAGAAAAGATCTGGTGGAGAGCATCAAAATATCTGATGACAACAGCACACTCGACATCTACCCACTCAACGGCAATACCCACTGGACTCGCGACAACTATGGTCCGGTATGGATACCCGCTAAGGGACAGACCATCCAACTGACACTCGACAACCTGCCCATCTACGAGCGTTGCATACGTACCTACGAAGGAAATACCCTCGAAGTGGCTGATGGTAAAATAATCATCAACGGTAAGGTGGCAACAAGCTATACCTTCAAGCTCGACTACTACTGGATGATGGGAGACAACCGCCACAACTCGCTCGACTCAAGATACTGGGGATTTGTGCCCGAAGACCATATCGTGGGCAAGCCCATCTTCATCTGGTGGAGCAGCGATCCCGATAGAAACGGTTTCGGCGGCATACGCTGGAGCAGATTGTTCCGCTTTGTTGATAACATTAAATAGTATATAATGGCTAATTGGCTGAAGTTCGTGATAGCTCTTGCATCGGCATTCCTGCTGATGCTGGCATTTCGCGCTTTAGCCTTCACGCTATATACCGTGGACGGACGAGCACTCGCACCGGTATTCATCAACGGCGACAGACTCATCGTCAGCCGATGGAGTTACGGCTTGCGCATAGATGGGGGACGACTGTTGCCCTACAGCCGACTGCTGCGCGAAGGCGTCAGACGCGGCGATATCGTGGCATTCGACATGCCAGGCGACTCTGTCAAAGGCATCTGTGTGGCACGCTGTACCGCCATTCCTGGCGATACCATCCACACCACCAACGGGCCGCTGATAGTCCCCGGACGCATCACATGCAGCGCCTTCGACTACTATTGGCTCGAAGCTATTGCCGATGACAACCCCGTAGATTCACGCCATTTGGGATTCATCAGCGAGCGCAACATCATCGGAAGGGTGGCTGGCATACTCTACAGTCACGACGATACCAAGAATATCTTCGAGGGTTATCGCCCAGAAAGGAGTGCAATATGGTAAAAACGGCAGTATTGCAAACAGCCTATTTCGGTCCTATACAGTGGTATCAGAAGCTCCACCGATACGACCGCACCATCATTGAGCAACACGACTCCTATCAGAAACAAACCTACCGCAACCGCTGTATCATCGCTACGGCCAACGGATTGCAGGCTCTCACAGTGCCCGTAGAACGGTTGGCGGACGGACACGAGGTGAAAGACCTGCGTATCAGCGACCACAACCAGTGGCGCCGCACACACTGGAATGCCCTTCAGAGCGCCTATAGCGAGAGTCCATTCTTTGAATATTATGCCGATGATATCCGCCCATTCTATGAGCGGCGAATCGACTATCTTATAGATTTCAACGAGGAAATCAGACAGACTGTATGCCAGCTGATTGACATCAGTCCCGCCGTGGAATACTCCACGACCTATCTGCCTGCCGATACTGCCCACGGCAAAACGGCACTAACGGCTGTCGGCGATGGATCCTACGACGATTTCAGACAGGTCATCCATGCCAAACATCCATTGCCCGATGCCGATTTCCAACCTCGGCGCTACTGGCAAGTGTTTGAGCGGCGACACGGATTTCAGTCCAACCTCTCCATCCTCGACCTGCTCTTCTGCATGGGTCCAGAATCTGTATATTATCTATAATCATTATATTATTAACTTAAACACCACGACTATGAGAAAACTCAATGTGAAAGTAGCAGCATGGCTGCTCATCGGTTGCTTCGCAACCAGTTCGTGTATCGGTTCTTTCAGTCTCTTCAACAAGTTTGCTAAGTGGGAGACTCAGATGACAAACAACAAGTATGTCAACGCTATCGTTGGCTTCATCCTCACTCCTATCGTGGGCGGCTTGTGTCTGTTTGCTGACTCTTTGGTGCTCAACTCTATCGAGTTCTGGACAGGATCAAATCCCTTGGCTGATGTAGGAAAGACGAAGCAGGTGATGGGACAGGATGGTCGCTACTATGCTGTGACTACGCTGAAAAACGGATATGAGGTCAAAGCTCCTACTGGAGAAGTTACACGCTTTATCCACGACCAGAAAACTGACTCTTGGTCAATGGAGCAGGACGGCGTTGTGAAGGAAATCTTCCGCTTCAACGGTGATGGCACTATCATGGCAAATATCAATGGTGAAACCGAAAGCTTTACCCTCAATCAGGAAGGTGTAAACAAGGCTCGCCTCATTGCCAACAGCGACATCTTCTTCGCTATGAATTAATTTCATCGCTAAGCAACATAAAAATCTCCCGTCCGGATTGGGCGGGAGATTTTTTATGCCTATTCTCTTACTTATTACGGACTTAAAATTTGTCCTTGGTCACTATATCGTCTTTCCACAAGTGATCCTTGGGGAAGGGCTTGCCGTTCCATGTCTTTTCCTGTGTCAGTGGGGCTTCAGTATCACTCCAAAACGGATGGGAAGCGGGAAGTCCAAGGGGCATGAGCGACAAAGTGGTCTTATCGCTGTCATTGTGGGGCTCTGTGCTGCCGTTTCGCTCAATGCTGTGATCTATCGCGAACTGCAGAAAAACGACGAAACACCTGCCGCTGCTGAATAACACAATCGATATTGCCAATTGACACGAGCGATATTGCCAATCGACACGAGCGATATTGCCAATCGACATGGGCGATATTGCCAATCGACATGAGCGATATTGCCAATTGACACGAGCGATATTGCCAAAGCGTATTGGTGATATTGAAATCAAAACAATAAAAGAGGGAAGTCCGTTGTGGACTTCCCTCTTCCTTTGTAGATGTTCATCAGCCGTTATACATGGCTGAGGTGCCGAGTGCGCCAAGTAGTGCGCTGAGTACTGCGATAATTGCTTTGATGATGGTTTGCCAATTCTTTTTCATTGTTTTCATGGTGTTTTTGAGTTAGACATGTTGTTGATAATCTCGTTGCATCCGGATTGCAGGTGCAAAGTTAATGTTTTTTAGAGGCGAAAGCAAATTGTCTTATCCCCCACAGGATACCTCGTTTTTTGCCAAGTCCCCCACACCTTATTTATATATAAGGGTGGGAGACTGGTGCCCAGCAGTGCTGTTACACGATTCCGGCATACTGTCTTTCGAGCATATTGGTTGTTCGTAGGCCCTCTGCCAGTAGGCGCTTAGAGATAGACAGGACGTGCATCGTGGCGGTTGGGATGGCGTTTGGTGTAGCTGACGTGTAGCCAAATACATCCGTTTGCCATTCGGTGTTCGAACAATAGCTGGTCGAAATCGAGGTTGTTGCGGATGTAATCATACATCTTTCGCCCCACTTCCATGTTGCTGATGTGTAGGTCGGCTGCCTCACCCAACAGGTGTTGCGAGCATATCACACCGCCAACCACGTTGTTCAACCGTTTGCTGCGGAATCCGCTGGTCACTCTGATGACTCCAAAGCGCTTTCGCAGCGGTTCGAGCACCTGTTGACATAGGTTGCGCAGACATTCGGTTTGTGCCTCGTCGGGCGTGTTGTCAATGTTCAACTGCATGGCAGTGCCCGATGCTGTCATCTCTCTGAGCGAGAAATGTTCGCTCAACTGGATTTGTTTGGTGTTTTTCATGATATTAAAAATTATTCGGTTGTTATGATAAGAGTGTGTTTTTGGGTTAATTGAAAATTGTTGGGCAGGCATTTCCCGCCCCGTGTAATCATCGTCCCACATACTGGTTGAGTAGTGAATCACCGTTGTTGTTGGTCATTGTAAACAGGTAGCGGTCCAGAAACGAACACTGTCTGACACCTTTGCGTTGCGTGGCCTGGGTAGCACACCGTCGGGCATAGCGGGGCTGTTTGACATGCAGTTTGTTGCAAATCTCGGTTGCCATATCTCTAAACGAGCAGGGACATCCGGTCTTGTTGACGATGTTTCCTTCTTGGAACACCAGGAGTACCACCTCCATGAGATCGCTGATGGTACTGTTCCAATGCAGGTTAGGACTGTTCGGACTGTTTAGTAGTTGGCAAAAGTCTTGTGCCAGTTTCGTACGTGCCATTCTTCTTTGTTGTTTGATCATCAACTGCTGCTCGCTCGAAGCAGGGTTTAGCGGGGTTCTGTAATTGTAGTTCATAGTATAAAAGATTAAGTGAATAATGTTATTCGGTGGCAAAATTAGCGGCAGTTTGTGCACAATAAGTTCACTTTCTATTTTTCTTAGTTAAAAAATGTTTTCTATTAACATCTGTTAAGCAATAGCGCCTTTAGTATTTTCCTTATTGTTCTCATGGGTTTATAACACGCAATAAAGCCCATTTCAACAGCTTTTTTGCCTTTGTAAGGCATGGATGAAACAAAGTACAATATATTTGTAACATCTGTGAATGGTAATCAGCCACAAATTTTTTAATTTTGCAAGCAACTAAGCCAACTGTATTTGAAAACAATAAAACTATAAAGTAATAATGGCACAATTTGAATCTCAAAATGAAACGAAAGGCTTCTATAAGCTTTCGTGGTTGCAGCGAATCGGTTTCGGTTCCGGCGATTTGGCTCAGAATCTGATTTTCCAGACTACCTGCATGTATCTGCTATTCTTCTACACCGATATCTACGGACTCGATGCTGTCGATGTATCGGTCATGTTTACGGTGGGAAATGTGGCTAATGTGATATGGGACCCTATTGTTGGTGCACTCATTGACAAGCACAATCCTACATTGGGTAAATACAGGGCATACCTGGTTTACGTCGGCATACCACTATCGGGTTTTGCCATTCTGTGCTTCTGGAACGGCTTTGCACCGTCGTTGCTCTATGCCTACGTGACGTACATTGCCATGACATTGCTCTATACTTTCATCAATGTCCCCTATGGTGCGCTCAACTCTTCACTGACCCGCGACACCAACGAGATAACCATTCTCACCTCAGTGCGTATGTTTATGGCAAACTGTGGTGGTCTGGCAGTAGGCTCAGGTCTGCCACTGCTCATTGCTTACTTTACCGATGAGCAGGTGGAAGGACTGCCTAAAGATCCTGGCGCATGGTTTACCACGATGACAATCTATGCTTTGGTGGGTCTGTTGCTGCTGCTGTTCTGCTTCACACAGTGTAAGGAACGTGTGGTAATGAATGCAGAAGAGAGTGCCAATGTGAAGGTCAGCGACCTTTGGATGGAGTTTTTCCATAACCGTCCATTGCGTGTCATTGCCTTCTTCTTCATCACAGCCTTTGCTATGATGAGTATTGGTAATGCTGCCGGTGCTTATTTCATGAACTGCAATATGCACGGCACTTCCGAGCAGCTCTCCATATTCATGGGACTTGGTTCGGCGCCTTCATTCATCTTCATGCCACTGGTGCCAATGATTAAAAGAGCTATTGGCAAGAAGAATATGTTCTATGTATTCCTCAGCATTGCCATTATCGGTATGGCCTTCCTCTATATTGTGGCAAAGATGGATGCACCGAGCATGACACTTGTTTATGTGGCTCAGTTTGTGAAATCTACTGGTGTTATCGTTGCCACTGGTTATATGTGGGCACTGGTGCCAGAAGTAATCTCTTATGGTGAATACAAGAGCGGAAAGCGTATTGCTGGTATTGTCAATGCCCTGACTGGAATATTCTTCAAAGCTGGTATGACACTCGGCAGTGTGGTTGCTCCTGCTATCTTGGCTTACGTAGCTTATAATCCAAAGAGCGTCGAACAGACACCATTTGCCGAGGAAGGAATCCTCTGGTTGGTATGTGTGATACCTGCTGTTCTGTTGGTTTTGGCTATGTTTATCATCTCTCGCTATGAGTTGACCGACGATGTAATCGATGAGATTAACATGGAAATTGAAAAGCGTGAGACTGCCGATGCTATAAATTGATAGGCTGTGTGGTGTGTGGTTTTTCATGCCCACACTTAATGAAATAGACTACGGGTCGTGTGCATAGGCATGCGACCCGTAGTGTTTATAGGCGCTATTTATTTTTTGTAATCTACCGAACTGCCTTCTATGGTAAATCGACACCATATTATATATAAACAGCAATCGGTATTGTTGATAGTGATAATAGTCCTTGCTACATCCTATCACCATATTGTATAAACAGCCATCAGCCCCATCTGAGGGATCACAGATGAGGCTGATGAATTTGATATGATGCCGATGGAATCGGCTAAAAATGAAGAATATCAGTGTTCGATAGCAATTTCAAACGGACTGGCAGGAACGGCTTTTGCCGATTGTAAGCGTGCTTTCAATGGGTTGTCCTTAAAGGCATAACGCACGCGGACAGGGTTGGCAACAGGACTCTCGATAGTGACTGTTGTGCCATCGCATGTGGCTTTGGCGTTGACAAAACGGCCTGAAGCGTCGCAAACTTCAAACTCTGGCTGTTCGCCCGACAGCATGGGTTGGTTGAAGCTGACGGTTACTTGGCGCTCGTTGGCTGTTGCTTTCACGGGTTGTGGCGACAGCCATGCCTTCTTGCCATATACTAAATGATCCATGCAAGCGCCTACACGATCAGCAACCTCCTTTTTGCGCAACGGATGGATATCTACCGTTTCGCCCATATCGATGGCTACTGCCAGTTCAGCAAACGGGTCGTTGGTGGCTACCAGACGCTGTGCTTCTCGCAGTCGAGCCCATGCCGAGCGAGGCTGAGGCTGTTCGCTGGGCGCCATGAAGTTTGCTAATTGCACGATGCAGAACGGCAGTTGTTCGTTGTTCCACAGTGCGCGCCAGTTGCCCATCATCTTTTTCAGCAGTTTTCCATATACGGCAGGGCCATTGTCTTCCACCCATCCATCGTTGGCACCGGTATTCGATTCACCTTGATACCACACTACACCATTAATAGTATAAGGTGCCAAGGGGTAGAGCATGGCATTGTAAAGTACCGAAGGCAAGTTTTGTATGGATGTACCGCCACTTGGACAAGCTGTCATTAAAGCTCCTTCCTGCACTTTCCATTGTTCGCTGAGACGCAGGGTGTCGCCATCTTCAAAGATGAGCATATAGGGTTTTTCGTGGATGAAATGGGGTATTCCGTATTTGCTGATGAAGCGTATGGACAGTATGTTGTCACCTTCGTGGAGCAAACCGGTAGGAATCTGGTAGCGGCGTGGCGGATATTGATAATAGGTGCGACCCACCTCGCGACCATTTACAAAGGTGTAATCCATGTCGAAGAGGGTTCCCACCAACAGTCGCGCTGCTTTTCCGGCATGCTTGCTGTCGATGTTGAGGTGTTGGCGAAGCCAAAGCGACCCCCTGTAGTTGCCATGGTAGCCTTGTGTCAGCGTGCTGTATTGGTTCACGGTGCGCCAGTCTTTATCGTTATAAGCCTCGCTGTTCCATCCTTCAGCCATGCCTTTGTCGCTCTTGTCAAGCAGTTCAGACCATCGGTTGTTTGCCATATTGTTGGCTTTATCCTGTGCTGCAACCATCTCCGGATTATCGTACAGCATGGTTTTCTGTACCATTATGGGAAATTCAGCCTGTAGTGAATCGGCAGAAATCCAAGCCTCGACGGGTGTTCCACCTAAGGAGTTGCAAATCACTCCTTGTGCCACACCGGTTTGTTCAAACATCCTTTTGGCAAGGAAATAACTGATGGCGGAGAAGCCCTTAACGTTGGCTTGTGTCAATGGTTTCCAACTTGTGGGTAGCACATCGGCTTTCGGAGCATGGGTGTCTTTATCTGTTTGTACGCGGAAATAGCGTATCTTGGAGTTCTCATAATGGTCGATTTCATCGGGATACTGTGGATATACGCGCTCAATAGTGACATCCATGTTCGATTGTCCAGCGCACAACCACACGTCGCCAATCATCACATCATTGATAACCGTAGTGCCAATGGTCAGTTGGTAAGGTCCGCCCGCCTTCTGTGGTGCAAGGGTGGCACGGAAATGTCCGTCGGCATCAGCCGTTACCATCGTTTTCTGCTTGTGCAGCCGGATGCCTATCTGCTGTCCTGGTTGGGCATCGCCCCATATTACGGTGGGTTTGTTGCGTTGCACCACCATACCATTTTGAAAGAGTTGTGGCAGCCGTACTTGTGCTGTACCGCTCATGGCGATGCACAAGAGTGTAAGGAGAGTAGTGGAAAGTCTTCGTTTCATCTGTCTTATAGTTTTTTGTTTTTTCTCTTGCAAACTTACATAAAAAAAGCGATGAAAACGAAAAATAACTTGAGTTTATCCCGAAATGAAACAAATGATGTGGTATTGTGTGACACCATCAAATGAAAGTGAAGCAGAAAAGTGTTATCTTTGCACCGTAAAACTACGCTTAAAGCATCAATGAAACATCTAAGAACAGCACTTCTGACAACAGCCACAGTCGTGGTAACCGCTACTTTTGCGCAGCAAATCACCTTGAAAGACGCCTACCGTGACTATTGGAATACCGGCGTAAGTGTTAACCAGTGGCAGGTGAAAGCCAACTCAAAGAGTCTGGCAGATCAGACTATTACCGGCGGAATCGATACCGATCAGACTAAAGATTGGGATGTTATCGTCCGCAATTTCAATTATGTAGTGGCTGAAAATTGCATGAAATGCGAAGTTATCCACCCCCAAGAGGGTGTCTATGACTTTACGCTTGCCGATCAATTTGTAGATAAGGCACGTGCAGCAGGACTGAAAGTGCTGGGCCATTGCTTGATCTGGCACTCGCAATGTGCCCCGTGGTTCCATTATGACGAACAAGGAAACCTCGTTTCGCCTGAGGTTTTGAAGAAGCGCATGCGCGAGCATATCACCACTATTGTCAGTCATTTCAAAGGAAGAATCGAAGCCTGGGATGTGGTCAATGAGGGATTTGAGGATGACGGAACACTTCGCAAGAGCCTTTTCTATCAGATTCTGGGTGAAGACTACATACCTCTGGCATTCCAATATGCCCACGAGGCAGACCCAACAGCCCAACTTTACTACAACGATTTCTCGATGAATAAGGCGGTAAAGGTGGAAGGTGTAGCTCGATACTTCGCTCCACTCATCCGCAAAGGACTGCCCATTACCGCCATCGGCATGCAGGGTCACCTCATACTCGATGATAACAACTATGTAGAGGAATACGAACATTCCATCAAGACCATTACCAGTTTGGGTGTAAAGACCTTCTTCTCAGAGCTCGACCTGTCGGTGTTGCCCAATCCGTTTGGCTTTGCTGGCGCCAATATCTCCGATATGTTTGCCTATCGTCCAGAGATGGATCCCTATAAAGATGGCCTCACTGCAGCGAAGAAGAAAGAGGTGGAAGACTTCTGGACTCGTTTCTTCCAGATGCTGGTGCGCCATCGCGACGATATTCTGAGAGTCAATTTCTGGTGTCTGAATGATGCTTGTTCGTGGCGAAACGACTTCCCCATCAAGGGGCGCACCGATTATGCCACACTCTTTGACCGTCAGAACCAACCCAAACCGGAGATGCAAGCCATCATCAATGTGGTGCGCCCTGAAGGTGCAGACTGCTGTAAAGCAGCAGCAAAGACCAAAGGCAAGAAGAAAACAAAGAAATAACATAACTAATAAAACAACTGACTATTATGGCAAAACTACCCCGTTACCTATTTCCGAAAGATTATATGGCTGACCCTTCAGCCAATGTGTTCAACGGTAAGCTATACGTCTATCCCTCACATGATAGGGAGAGCGGTGAGGCTTTCGATGATGATGGCGGTCATTTCCAAATGAAAGACTACCACGTATTGTCGTTCAACGATGTGGAAAACGATGAGGCTACTGACCATGGCGTAGTGCTCGATGTAGAGCAAGTGGCATGGGCGGAGAAGCAGATGTGGGACAACGACGTGGTAGAGAAGGATGGCAAATACTATCTGATATTCTCTGCAAAAGATTATAATGGCGTGTTCCATCTTGGTGTGGCAGTGGCTGATCGTCCCGAAGGACCGTTTGTGCCAGAACCACAGCCTATCCGCGGCTCGTTCAGTATCGACCCATCGGTATTCAAAGACGATGACGGACAGATTTATTGCTATTTTGGCGGACTCTGGGGAGGACAGCTTCAGTGGTACGGCGACAATGGCGTAACTCCCGTTCCTGGTGAGCAGGGCGTAGTGATGGGACCGGCTCCCGACAAGAAAACTCCGTTGGTATTGCAGGAAGGCACGCCAGCGCTGCCCAGTCGTGTGGTTCGCATGAGCGACGATGTGAAGCAGTTTGCTGAAGCACCACGCCCAGTTCTCGTGGTTGACAAAGACGGACAGCCCCTTAAAGCCGATGATCCTCACCGTTTCTTCGAGGCATCGTGGATGCACAAGTACAATGGTAAGTACTATTTCTCATATTCTACTGGTGACTCCCACTACCTCTGCTATGGTATTGGCGACAATCCTTACGGACCGTTCACCTATCAGGGCGTGATACTCGATCCCGTTGTGGGATGGACCACTCACCATTCTATCGTAGAGTTCAAGGGTCAGTGGTATCTCTTCTACCACGACTGCGTGCCCAGCAACGATAAGACATGGTTGCGCTCACTGAAGGTACAACGCCTCTTCTACAATGAGGATGGCACCATTCAGAAAGTTATCAACGAGTAGCCAGACCATACTGGCAACTGCCAATCCTAAATATAAGAGGATGCTATAGAGCCCTTTGCTCCGTAGCATCCTCTTACTGTATGATGGCTGTTTCTGCCGTAGTTTCTGGCGAAACACGCTGTGTAGCTTTATTCGTAGATGAGTGTTTGCAACCGTTCAGAATCAAATGTATAGCGTGCCACATCGAGCAGTTGGTCGGCTGTCAAGGCGTCAATCTGCTGGAGTAGCAAGTCGATGTCGCGCTCCTTGCCGTAGTGCAGATACGATTTGGCAATGTCGAGTGCATACTGTTCGCGGTTGTCGCAAGCTATGGCAATCTGTCCTTTCAACTGTTGCTTTGCATCGTGCAGTTGTCGTTGACTGAGCGGACGCTGCATCAGTCGGTCCAGTTCGTGGTGAACCAGTCGCAGGCAGCGCTTCACATCGTGGTGGTCGCAACCGAAATATACCGACCACACCCCTGTGTCGTGATAGCTCGCCATACTGCTTTCTACGGTATATACCAGTCCGTTGCGCTCGCGCAGCGACAGGTTGAGGCGTGCATTCATGCCTGGTCCGCCCAGTATGTTGTTGAGCAGATAGAGTGGCAGACGTCGCTTATCGTCGAAACAGAAGGTGCGGCTGCCCAGCATGACGTGTGCCTGATGGGTGTTTCGTTGCACGATATGGGTATGCTCTCCTGGGTCGGTATAAGTTTCGGACAGGTCTGTAGAGCCCGATGAAATGGGCGCTTTTTCGTCGCTTTTCATCGTTGTGCCTATGGCATCAGTGTGGCGTTCCAGCAGTTTGATGAGCTTCTGAAAGTCTATATCGCCGTAGGCAAAGAAAATGGCATTGTCAGGGCGATAGTGTTTTCTGGTGAACAGACGTGCATCGTCGGCAGTGAAGTTTGCCACCACGTCGCGACTGCCCAGAATGTTGTGGCCCAAAGGGTGTCCGCAGAACAGCAAGTTCTCGTAGTCGTCGTAGATAAGTTCGGCAGGCGAGTCGTTATAACTCTCTATTTCGTCGCATATCACATCCAGTTCGCGCCCCACTTCAGTATCAGGAAAAGTGCTGTGGAATACGATGTCGCACAATAAATCTACCGCCTTGGGCAGGTGGTCGCGCAGTATCGCAGCGTAAAACACAGTGTCTTCCTTGTTGGTAAAGGCATTGAGGTCGCCACCCACACGCTCCAGTGTGTTGAGAATCTGTAGTGCCGAGCGCCGTGCAGTGCCTTTGAAAGTTACATGTTCGCAGAAGTGGGCAACGCCCTCTTTGCCCGTTTCTTCCTGACAGGACCCCGCGCGCACGCCGATTCCGCAATATACAACGGGCGAATCAGATGGCAGATGGATTACTCGGAGACCATTGTTGAGTGTATAGGTGTGATAGTTGTTCATCTCAAAAAACAATATTTCGATTGCAAAATTACAGCTAATAATTGAGAAAAAGCCATAAATGGATGGAGGATATTGAAAAATGGTTGGATTTCATCATTGTTTTCACGACATGACATAACTCAACCCAGTTCGGTTCTAACGAAAACGTTCATAAAAAATATTTTTTTCTTTTTGTATTTACGCAAAATTGCGTTAACTTTGTCAGCTATATAGAAACAACAACACACAAATGCTATGCGAAAAGTAATAGGAATAGGCGAAACGGTGCTCGACATCATCTTTCGCGACGAGAAACCCATCAGCGCACTGCCTGGTGGCAGCACTTTCAATGCCATCATCTCTCTCGGACGTTCGGGAGTGAAGGCGAGTATGATTAGTGAGACAGGCAACGACCGTATCGGACAAAATATCATTAAGTTTATGGAAAGCAATGGTATCGATGCTTCCTACGTCAATGTCTATCCTGAATCAAAGTCGCCATTGTCGTTGGCATTTCTCAACGACCACAACGATGCCGACTATATATTCTATAAAGACCATCCCCACGATCGCATAGACTATGTCTATCCTGAGGTTAATGCCGATGACATCGTGCTTTTCGGCAGTTTCTTTGCTCTCAATCCAGTCATCCGCCCTCAGGTATATGCCTTCCTTGACTATGCTCGGCAACGTGGCGCCATACTTTATTATGACGTCAACTTCCGTGCTTCTCATAAGAACGAGGTGATGAAGGTGACGCCCAATCTGCTCGACAATTTAGAGATGGCAGATATTGTTCGTGGCAGTTCGGAGGATTTCGAAATACTCTTCCGCCAGCATGATGCCGACACCGTCTATCGTTCGCAGATAGCATTCTATACCAAAAAGTTCATCTATACCCGTTCGGCAGACCCTGTTGAGGTGCGTGGTGATAGTGGTTTCAGCAAGCAATATCCCGTTTTGCCCACCGAAACGGTCAGCACCATCGGTGCCGGCGACAATTTCAATGCAGGTTTCATCTACGGACTCATTAAGAATGGCATTACCCGCCAGCATATCGACCAAGGGCTTACCGAATCGCAATGGGACGCTCTTGTATCGTCAGCTCTTGATTTCTCGGCAGAGTGTTGTAGGGATATTTACAATTATGTGTCGGTGGAATATGGCGAAAAGATGCGGAAAGGTTTGCAGAATAATGGTTTGTGATGCATGAAATAACTGAATATAACTGGAGAAACGAGTGCCAGTTTCTCCAGTTTGCATATCAGGCTTTATGGTCGCTAACTATTATGTGCTTGTGATGAAATATTGAAATTCTTGAAAAGAAATTATTTTCAGGGTTCTAACAAACCTTGATAATGTTTTTGTCCAACGTTTGACAATGATGTTGTCCGACATTTGACAATGATGTTGTCCAACGTTTGACAAAGGTGTTGTCCAACGTTTGACAATGGTGTTTTCAAACGTTGTAAACAAGTCCTTTCAACGTTGCAAACAAGTCCTTTCAAACATAAGAAACAAGTTCTTTCAATGATTAGAAACAGGTGTTGTCGCTGTTGGTTTACATCGCTGTCTAAACAGTCATCATCTTAACAATAACAAGCGCATGGTGGTCGATGGGTGGTCAATCGATGGTCGAAAAAGCACTCAGAGAACAATCGACCACCACTATAAACGGGTAATTTACAGCGAGTTATGCTGTATGGTGGTCGAGTGGTCGATTTTTTCGACATCGCGTGCGCGTGCATACATACGCATGCGTGCGCACGAGAACGATGTAGATTCTATTTCTTTCCTACTTCATGGTCGATTCGGGTTAAGGTCACAACTTCGGCATCTGTACCATCTTTGTTATATTCGCTCACGAGAATATACTTCTCATTACACGCAACACCATAGCAACGACCATTTGATTTCTGAATCTGAGTTCCCCAATATGCCTCATTATCATTAAGAAGTTTGGTGGTATTGCCATTGACGGTATAGAATTGGTTGACCATAGCACCCATGAAGACATAGAGATTGTTCACGTGAAGTTCGTCAATACCGAGTGCATTGATGTGGTCGATATATACCTGTTTCATGGGATGGTTGGCATGTGGAATGGCATCCTGTGGCATGCTCCATCGCTTGAGTTTCGGAAACCACTGCAGTAGTTGTTGCTTGTATTCACACTTTGTGAGTTGTTTTCCCGTGTGCTTGTTGTATTCATCTACAAACATTGAACAATAATCTGCCATCTCTTCCATAGTGTAGTTTCCGGTAAATGCCCCGTCTTTATAGCAGTAGATGCAATACTCTTCACTCTTGCTGCCATCGGCATTGGTACCAAGAATATCATCTGTCAGCGGCATACCGCAGCTTTGGCAAAATCTCATTTCTTTCTTATCCATATTATAATAGTGTTGATTGATATCCGACTGCAAAGGTATGGATATTCCGAACAAACCATTTTAACGTAACGGAAAAGATGGCATGTACATGAATGATTTTGCAACGAAGGAAAACCATGCTGCAACAGCCTATCGCCGAAAGGTAACCATATATGTGTATTTTTTAAATACTTCTTTTTCCCATAGCCGATATTCACTTGATCTCTCTAATCAACATGCCAGGATAGAAATCTTTACCGCTGACCTTCTCAAAGGTTGTGAATCCCAATTCTGCACCTTCTGTCTTTTCCTCTTTTGCCATAAAGCGGTTGTCCCAAATCAGATTTTTTGCAGGACGTATAACACCAACACGCTTATATTCTATGTGGCCTTTATCGTCTTCTACAGCCTCTAAGACTTCAAAACGACTCTTCTCGGTAATACCTTCTTTCTTTCCAATTTCACATTTCAAAGGCGCAACGGCCAATAATGGTGACTTAATCTTGAATACATCGAAGTTCTTCTGGAGGTTTGCCACATTTTCATCCAAAGCCCGTTGACAAGCCTTGCGCACCATGACCTGTGGCTCTGATTCGTTGATACCCATGAAAGAAATGTCTTTGCCACTGCTTTCCTGCATGCCAAGGAATATCAGTGTGAATTTGCCTCGGTTGTTTTCGAAGTTTTGTTTCTTTCTATCGTCTATAGTGTCTGTATATATTTCATTATAAAAGAACGATGAGATATCTTTATCCCACACCAATTGATAAAGGTAAGTGTTGATTTTAACATTGAATCCTTTGTATGTGGCGATAAGTGTTCCTAAATCATCCTGACCAATGGTGTTGGAACCATTCAGAATATTGTTGGTTTGAATAGCAGCACTCACTATTCCGCCAATAACAGCAGATCCGGAACTTTTATCTATATAGCGAATATCGTTGATCAATACAAATGTACTGCCGATTAACTCCTCGCCAGCATCTTGCAACAGCGCATCTTTGCGTACAGAAAGGGCAGCAAGGCGTTTCTCCATTTCAGATGCATTATTATAACCACGCTCTTGAACAAGGTTCATACTACAAATGCCTGTGGATTTCTTGCGCTGAAACCATCGTGCAACAAGGCGACTCGCAATGTGTTGCTGCTGAAGAATCAGGTCGAAGTCGTTCATCTTTGCTTTGTCAGACAAGTCGTTGATCTTGAAACCATAATGATGATCAAGTTCCTTCATCTTCAGTTTTCGTTCTGTGGTATAGAAGACTCTCTTTCCTACATTGTGGTCGTTATATTTGTCTGGAATAGGCATAGCATTGAAAGCCTGTTCTATTTCGGTGGAAAAAGCTAAATCGCGGTGACATATCATAAAAGAATATATCGATCCTCGTCTGTATAGAAACAAGGAGTCTTCTTGCTGGGCGAACCCAGCAGAAGAAACCATTGTCAGTAATATGATAAATCGTAGTCTCATACGTTTTAATAATCCCAGTCTTCGGAAAGGTTGTCATAGATCTTGGGTGCCTCATCTGGAGCTTCTTGCCACAGCCCATTCTTCTTGAGATACTTAGCATTTTCCTGTATGATCTTAATCATCTCTTTTGGCTTCTTATTTATATCCACCATTTTGATATCTGCCGGAATCTCAAATTCAGAATCGTCAACAGGGCGCATAGTAATTTTCTTTAAAGTGCTGGAGATATTAAACTGCATGTCCATATTGAGCATTTCCGATGTAGATTGAACGACAATATTTGATGTGGATTTCAAAACTCTGCTTTCTGCCAGTGGTGTACTGCCTTTTCCCGCTGTAACAGAATCAGGGATAACAGCCCATTCGCAGTGGACGTTTGTCACAGCATGGTTGTCCAAAGTATCTGATACTAACTCATACTTTACTTTATATACATCACACTTGTAACTGTCAACCATCATTTCACCGGTCTTTTCTATTTTTGACTGGTTGATAGTCACACCACCAATTGTTGTTCCTCCTTCTCCTGTGGCATTATTAGCAGCATCAGTGAAGTAATAGCCTTTTTTGATGTAGGGATAATAGATGGCAGTTTTTGTCACATTTCCATCTGTCTGAGTAATCGTAACACTATTTTTACCACCATGATGCTCGCGTATCTTTGATCCTTTAATAAGAAGGGTGGTGGTACAGATGCCGTTGTAAAAATCAGGATTATTATCAACGTTCTTCTTGATAATAGATCCCGCTATCATTTTGGCAATAATATTCTTTGTTTTGAGTTTGGTCTTTACCTTTTGGTAAGAGTTTACTTTAGACACTATTTCTCCTTCAAATGGTTTTGCTTCATTGGTTTGGGCTGTACTGTTTCCTATTCCTAAAATAAGAAGTAACGCAAATGTAAATACTGTTTTCTTCATAATCATAATTTTTTTGAGGTTATTGTAATATTGATATCTGTTTTTGTTATTTACCGAACTTTTACAAGTTTCTTGTTGGTATGAAATCTATAGTTATTTGTTTTTTATAGCTCTGACTGCCCATGTCGAATAATTGTACCAATTTGGTAAGTATGAACTATAATAAGGTACGGCGGAAAGTCGTGTATATAACTTTGCAGGATTCTGATAGAAATAAAATTCAATCTCGTAGTAGTCCCAACTACTATATGCACCTGACCCAAATCCTACTGATTCGGTAGAAGAAGTACCGTAGCTGTTGACCTCGTATAATCTTGGTAGATATATTTGTTTCCCGTTAGGACCAGTGATTAGCAAACCATAATCAATGATTTCCATTTTGCATGTTGCTAATTCTTCTACCTGTTCTTTTGTTGGTAAATCACAGTCTTCTCCATATAGCTCTTGAATTTTTTCTGTAGAATGGTCGGCCCTGATTTTGTCGCCTATTTCCATAGGATTGGAGGCTCCTAAATTTTTCGTACCCCATTTGCAGCTTAAACCTAAATCAACAAAGTCACTTGTATAGTCTGGTAGCTTTCTTAATGAACTATTTTGTTTCTCACCAACAAAAATATTTTGCCCAATTGTAATGAAAGGACAGTAATAAATAGTTGCTTCCGGATTGCAATACAGACGTTCGCTGTTAGATTCTGAGATAAAATGTAAATCGCTATTATCATCAAGATAACTATTGTTGAATTTCTCTAAAAGCTCCAGATCGCTTAGGACTATAGGCTTTTCTGAATACGCAATTGCTGTTTTGAAATCTTCTTTTTCGTTTAGCTCTTGTGTGTCTATGTTAAAATTTAAAGTTGCTTCTTGAAATGTCTGGTCGGTCAAGGTTGCAGTCATTTCTCCATTGTATGAAAGTTCTTTGGTCTTGAAATGGCATATCTGCTTGCCTACTAAGTAATATTCGCTAGGTCCAACGAATGTTCTGTAATAGTAAGTAGTGTTAGGCTTTAGGTATTGTATGGTAACGCTGATGTTTCTACCTTTGTTCTCTCCATAAGACTTCATTGTTAGTTCATCTGGCTTTTCACCATATTCTATCCCAACAGGTAAGTCATATACTTCGCCTTCTGGGTAATTTACATATCCAATAACGTCAGCATAAGTCATGCCAGTTTCTTTTACTCCACCTGTTACTGCGACATCGGAATAATTGTCTATTCCTGTATTGGGGTTGGGCATGTCATTGTTGTCGGAATCATCACTGCCGCAACTGCTTAGGAAACATAAAAGCGATGTCAATAATAATAAAAATTTAATTGTTCTCATAATGCATGTTTTTTTTGTGGATTCAGTTATTTATCTAAGAATAGAAGTTTGGTCTCTGTCTGTGGCATGTTCTCTGCGAAGGCTTTAGCTACTTCCTTGGAAGCATCGAGGCGACGTTGCTCCATATCGATGTTGTCGTCCATGACTTTTAGTGCAATATCCCATGGCGTATTCAGTTCAGCCTTCTCTTTGATTTCCTCAAGAAGTTTGATAGCAGCCTCATAACTTGATGATTCGGGATCTATCTCTGCCAACAGATTGGCGGCTTCGATAGCAGCATCACTATTTGTACGACCAGACCAAACAGCAACGGCTTTGGTCAATAGTCGTTCGCCTTCGGTGTTGATACGATGTTGCCATACTTCCTTGACACATGATAGCGCACGATCATAGGCTGCTGCACATTCGGGAATAATGAGCAACTCGTAGATGGCTTCATCATACTTACGGGTTTGGTCCAGCATCTTGGCACGGGCAATGATACGGTCTGCTTGCGCATCATAGTATGCAACAATCTTCTTTTGAGATTGAGCAATGAAGTCTGATAGTCCTTGATGACGTGGCGTCAGCCGTTTTACAGCATCGCTGAATGCGGCAGCATCACTCTGACCGACACCATCGAGTTGAGTGGTATATGCCGAGAATACGACACCATCGTCAGCGTTGAGCACCTTTAGGTTGAGTTGTATCTGACAGACTGTTTGGCGGGGAGGACCTGCTGTGATGCTCTTGCCTATGATTTCATATTCAGGGACCAATGCAAAACTATGGAGTCCTGCCATTGCCGATACACCATTCGTTGTCAACAACTGGCGCAGTTTGCCGGCTACCACTCGTTGGTAAGATACTGGAATGGCAGACGCACCTGACTGGAATGCAATGCCAATAGGCAGACTGCACTCTTGAGCCTGAACGGAAAGTGCCGTTGTGCAGGCTATGATAAACGATGCAATATATTTCTTCATAGTCGTAATACTTTATTTTTCTCCAACAATTAGCAGACTGCGACCCAGTCCACGGTTGACCACCTTAGTGGATATGTTGCGTGGGGCTCCTTTCAGATATTTACGTAGTTCGCGTGCAAAACCTTCTGCATCCATAGCCATACCGTTGGTGTGGTAGAGTGGGATGCGAACTTGATCGAAGAGCAGATAGTTTTCGGTGGCATCGCTCTTGTTGAAACGATGTTCTACGGTATTGTTTGCCATCCATTCGGTAATCAGTTCGCCGAGTTCCTTACCGTCATACTCTGTTTCGAAATCGAGTTCTTGTCCGTTGTCCGGAATCTGTAATTCGATAACAACCTCGCGGCCTTTGGCAAGAAGGTCATCGAAATGCTGGCGGAGTAGGGATGTGAAACTGTCCATGTGGTCTTGCACCGCCTCTTCTATGAGCACTGGAACTTCTGCAGAGAATGATGGCGCTCCAGTTCCTTCTGCACCAGCAACCTGCTTGTTACTATAGGCATCGAGTCCGCGGAGATTGTAGGTAATGGAACGTTTCGGTCCATTGACATTCACTCCCCAATCTACTTCTAAGATAATGTCGGCACGAGCCGTGCGTCGCAAACGATCAACAGGACTCTCTGCCAAACCAGCACCTGAGGTTTTGGTACGCATCACACTGTTCTCTTGATTGAGACGTTCTATACTCTTGATGGTCTGTGAGAGGTCCTGCAAAGGGAAACCACGTTCTGCCATGAGGGTATTGATTTTGGAGATGACCGCCATCAGCTCGCGGTTTTCCTGTAGTGCCTTCTTATAGTTGGGAATCATTTCCTTGATGCCCATCACATCTACAGTATCCATACAATGGTGTTCGTTACACCAGACATCACTTGGTACAACCATCAACTTCGGCAGTTTGGCCTGTCCGAACGACGGCATGGCAATTGCCAACAATGCTATCAGTATAATGTTAATCCTTGTGTTCATCATTATAGCGTGTCTATTTATAGTCTTTCTGAATAATTTTATCTTTGATGAGTCGTTGGCGCAACTGTGGGCATTTCACGGTTACCACAATGCTCCATCGGGTCCCCAACATACTCTCGGTATGTTCTCTTGACTTTTTCTTCTTTTTCTCATCCTTGAAAGAAACATATTTCTTGAAGCGGTTGCCGTCGGCAAAGAACTTGTTGAAATAGGCTTCGTGACGTTCGCGAGCATTGACTTCTGTCAGCATAGGACGTGTGTTGCAACCTTCCATGCCAGCATGAATACCCTTGAAGAGAATGTCACGTACGGCAGTTTTCATAGCTTGTTCTACAGCATCTTTCTTCTTGCTGCCGAATCCCCATACACGTAGGGTCTGAGTGCCATCTTCCTCCACACCGAGACATTGGGTCTCGAATCCTACTCGTGGCGACATGGCCACTTGTGCCTTTGCACCTGCCATCATAAATATGGCGAGGCTGATGAGAATGGTTTTCTTCATATTGTTTCGTGTTAGGGTTAAAATCCACTGTTTAATCGTTTCACCACTCCTGCTGCTTCTAAATCTTTGCGGAGTTGTTCTTTGGATACAGAGATGATGCCGGTAACGATATACTGTTTGCCTTGACGCACTACCTGCATGGATCCTTCTATCAGAGTGGCATAAGCCTCGCATCCTCCTCCTTTGCGAAAAAAAGGAATAAAGAAGTCGCTATACTGTTGTTCAACCATGGCACTACCCGCCATTGGCGGTTGCGAAATGCATCCACCGCCACCTGAATAGCCTCGGAATAACACGCCATGGATAGCGCAACGCTTTAGGATATTGTCGCCGATTTCTTTTTTATCGACCACGGCTTTCACTTTTACCAAATAAAAACCTTGATTTGCTGACCCGCCACAACTTACTTCATATATAAGTGGTTTGTCTTTTTCTTTAGCCTCCATTGTGATTGGCATAGCAACCAATAATAGGAGGAGCAACCGTATCGTCCAGTCTCTCATAATGGGTATAGTTTTTAGTTATTTTTTAATCATTTCCTACTTGCAAATTTACAGTGTTTTTTTAGATTCTACAAGTCGCCAAAATGCCCATATACGATGACAGGTAATAAGTGCAGATAAGAGGAAAAAATTGGTTGATAAGAGGACAAAAATATTTTTGCGTCAACTTTGCAAGCGTTCGGAAATCAAAGAAAAATGCTGATTTTCTTTGTATTTCGCTCGGTTTGCATTACCTTTGACGCGATGCGTCGAAGGTACTTACGTTCGAAAATACAAAAGAAAAAACAGTTTTCTTTTGTATTTCACTCACTTATTCGTACCTTTGCACACGAATTTAGACCATGTGTATGATGGTCTGCAGGATTTTTGGAAGGTTTTTGCACCCTGATGATCCCATATCGTTTGTGTGGGATAATGGCTGGGAGGGTGAATTCAGCCTTCTTTATTAGCAATATTATCAAGGTAAAAAAACATTGAAAACATTTGAAGAATTGGGCGTCAGCGAAGAGATTCGCCGCGCTATTGACGAGCTTGGATTCGAACATCCAATGCCAGTACAGGAAGAAGTAATCCCTTATTTGTTGGGTAACAAAAACGATGTCATTGCATTGGCACAGACAGGAACAGGTAAAACTGCTGCCTATGGACTGCCGTTGTTACAGAAAACTGATGCATCGCGAAAAGAAACACAAGCTATCATCCTTAGTCCTACACGTGAACTCTGTCTGCAAATTGCTGACGATCTCAACAGTTTTGGGAAATATATCGACGGCATGCATATTGCCGCTGTATATGGTGGAACGGATATCGGTTCGCAGATACGTACACTAAAACATGGTGTGCAGATTATCGTTGCCACCCCAGGACGTCTCATCGACCTCATCAACCGTGGAGTTGCTAAACTCGATCAGGTGAATAATGTAGTGCTCGACGAGGCAGACGAGATGCTCAACATGGGATTCTCTGACAGTATCAATGCTATTTTCGAGTGTGTGCCTGCCGATAGAAACACGTTGCTCTTCTCGGCTACTATGAGTAAGGATATTGAGAAAATAGCACTCAACTATCTGCACGACCATAAGGAAATTGTGGTGGGATCACGAAACGAAGGTGCTGAACACGTGAACCACATCTATTATCTGGTCAATGCACGTGATAAATATCTCGCATTGAAACGAGTGGTAGATTTCTATCCTCGCATCTTTGCCATTATCTTCTGTCGCACTAAGATAGAAACACAAGAGATTGCCGACAAACTCATCAAGGATGGATATAATGCCGAGGCACTTCACGGAGACCTCAGTCAGCAACAACGCGACCTGACCATGCAGAAGTTCCGCCAGCACACCGTACAGTTCCTTGTGGCTACCGATGTTGCAGCACGAGGCCTTGATGTGGATGATCTTACCCATGTTATCAACTACGGATTGCCCGACGATATTGAGAGCTACACCCATCGTAGCGGTCGTACCGGACGTGCAGGCAAGAAGGGAACGTCTATCTCTATCATCCATACCAAAGAGAAATTCAAGGTGAGACAGATAGAGAAACAGATTGGTAAGGACTTTGTGGATGGTACGTTGCCTGCTCCTGAGGAGATTTGCAAGAAACAGCTTTTCAAGACCATGGACGATATTATGAAGACTGATGTTGATGATGAGCAGATTGCTCCCTATATGGAAGAAATCAACCGTCAGTTTGAATATATCGACAAAGAGGATATTATCAAGAAGATGGTGACAATCACCTTCGGTAAATTTCTCGACTATTATAAGAATGCACCCGAAATCATCAAGCCCGATAGCCGTAGTGCCAAGGCTGCAAGGGGCGAAGGTAAAGCAGACGGCAACCGTCGTACTCGTCAGAACGGACCGCGTAAGGCTGAAGCCGGATACCGCCGCTTGTTTGTAAATTTAGGCAAGGACGATGGTTTCTATCCTGGCGAAGTGATGCAGTTCCTCAATAAGTGTGTGCCAGGACGTGTACAGGTGGGACATATCGACCTTTTGGGCAAGTTCTCTTATATAGAAGTTTCTGAGGAAGATGCTGACCGCGTGATGCAAAACCTCAACGGACAGCACTATAAGCGCCGTGAAGTGCGCTGCAACGATGCTGATGAGGCTGGACACGGAAACGGCAGACGTTCCTCTGAGTCTGCTCCACGCAATCAGCGTAGCGAGGGTCGTAGTGGACGTGGCGAAGGCCGTGGCGCTAAAGGTTATGGTCGTGCCGACAGAAACGACGGTCGTCAGCAACGTGGTTCAAGGGGAGCTGCACGCCATCAGAATCATGAAGATATGAATGATTGGCGATCGCTGATGAATCCAGACTCTATGCGCTTGCGTGGTGAAGAGCCCGACTTCAGCGAGGAAGGCTGGGCACGTCGTCGTCCGAAAAAGAAATAAACTAACGACCGATAGGGGATAAGCCCTAACATCTGGTTTGTGATAAACCCTAACGACCGAATGGGACGATAGTCGTTGAGCATACCATATCAGGGTATGGGCAACGATTCTAATAAAAGAAAGGGAGCAACACTACGGTGCTGCTCCCTTTGCTAATATGGGTTATCATTCATCTTATTTCTTGATGCCGATTTCCTTCAGCAGACGGTCGGCATGGCCCCAACGATCCATCATGTAGAGCATATAGCGCACATCCACGTTGATGGTACGTGCCAACTGCTTGTCGAAGAAGATATCGCTCGACAGGCTGTCCCAGTTGCCATCAAAGGCAAGGCCCAACAGTTCGCCCTTACCGTTGAAGATAGGAGAACCAGAGTTACCGCCGGTAATGTCGTTGTTAGAGAGGAAACAGAGTTGCAGCGTACCAGTCTCTTTGTCGGCATATGCACCGAAATCTTTTGCCGAGAGCAGTTCGTGCATGACGGGTTCGGCAAAGTATTCGAAGTTGTCGTTGGCGCGTTGCATCTTCTCCCAGAGGCTGCGAGCATCGGTATAGTAGCCAGAAGGTTTGCCGCCAAGGGTATATTCGCCCACTTGACCATAGGTCATGCGGAGTGTGAAGTTGGCATCCGAATAGTTAGGAAGATCCTGTTCCATGCGCAGTTTGGCAGCACAGAGCCATTTCTCCTGTTCTTCAATCTGGTCGGCACTACCAGAAAGGTCGGCACGGATGGCACCCATGGTCTCGATGAGGTCTTGGCCGAACAGCACACCGAGGTCTTTGGCATAGCTCTTCTTATTAATATAAATAGGAGTATTGTCCTTCATCAGCAGCGATTTGTCGTAGAGATCGTTGACATAGGCGGTGAAATCGCCCTTGTATTTCTCTTCGATGGTGGTGAAGAATGCAGGGTGATATTGCTTTTCCACATGCTCGCTATAGTTTTTCATCATAGCGGCAAGCAGTTCGCGGTCTGTTGCTTCATCCCACTCGTTGCGATTGTCTTTAAACTCCACATATTGTTTCTGCTTCTTGTTTTCCGGACCTTTCACCTCCATGCCGTTGTGGATGCGCTTAGCACGAAGGCTCATTTGGTCTGGTTCGCGGCCCCAAGTCTCGTTCCAATAGTAGAGGGCACGCAGGGCAGAGAATCGATTAGCGTAGAGTTTTTCCAGTTTTCCAAAGTCGAGCAATCCTTTCAGATAGCCAGACTCCTGTTGCCATTGCTGCAATTTGGCTTCAAACTCCTGCTTCTGTCTGATGAGTCCGATGGAATCGATACATTTGTTCATACCGATGGAGTTCTTCCAGTAGTTGGAGCTGTGGGCATATTTCGAGTCGTACTTGATGCGCACAGCTTCGTCGGCACGCATGTGGCGGAGCATGATTTCCTGTTTTACGGCACGAGCCTGAGCCATAACAGCATTCATAGCATCGCGGCGTTCCTTGATACCATAGCTGCTCAGGTAGCGGCTGGTGCTGCCGGGATATCCCATAATCATGGCAAAATCGCCGGGTTTATAGCCATCCATTGATACTGGTGCCCATGATGCAGGATGATAGGGCACGTTGTCTTTGGAGTAAGCAGCAGGACCATTGGTCTTTGGGTCGGCATAGATGCGGAATACAGAGTAGTCGCAAGTCTGACGGGGCCACATCCAGTTGTCGGTTTCTCCACCAAACTTACCCATCGATTTGGGCACAGAGAATACCAGACGCACGTCGGTAAAGTCGCGATAGGTTGTCATGTAGTATTTGTTGCCCTCGTAGAAAGGCTTGATTTCTACACGCAACGTAGAGTCTTTCTGGCGGATGTCTTTCTGCCAGGCATTCTCTACAGAATCCACCCATTCGCCCACTTTGCCGATAGCGAGGCTGCTCATGCCCAGTTTGCGCAATTCGTCGGTCACGTCTTTTTGTTCCACCATGAAGCTTACGAAGAGGTCTTTGTTGGGCAATTCCTCTTCATACGAGTTGGCAACAAATCCGTTGAGCATATAGTCGTGCTCTACGGTAGAGTGGCTACGGATAGATTCAAAACCGCAATGGTGGTTGGTGAATACGAGTCCATCGGGAGATACCACGACGCCTGAGCAATAGCCTCCAAAGTTGATAACGGCATTTTTCACGGCATTGCTGCTCTGATAGAGTTGTTCCATAGGGAGTTGGAATCCCTCCTGTTTCATCTGTTCATAGATGGCTGGCGGCAGGTTGTAGAGTGTCCACATGCCTTCGTCGGCCTTGGTGTTGTTGACAGACAGGGCCATCAAAGCGCCGAAGAGTAACATTGCTTTTCTTTTCATAGTGTTATAATGATTTGTTTTGATGTTTTCGGAAGTATTTACCGATAACGGGCAGACTGCCCAATGGGAAGTCTTTCTTCACCACAAGGGCGGTATAGAGTAGGATGAAGATGGTGTTGACTCCCATGGCAACAGCGGTAGAGAGGTGGTTGGTGGCTTGCATCACGAAGAATACAGCCACAGCCAATACCACATAGAGGGCAATATCGCGCATCGGATAGGCTATCGGGTGGTATTTTCGTCCTACAAGGTAGGAGAGGGCCATCGCTGTCAGATAGCCGGCAAACCCTGCCCATGCACAGGCTATATACCCATAGCGCGGTACGAAGATGACGTTGATACTGATGAGAACGGCACAGCCCACACCGGAGAAGATCGCTCCCCAATAGGTTTTATCTTCCAGTTTGTACCAGAACGACAGGTTGAAATAGATGCCCATCATGATTTCGGCTGCCATTACGATAGGCACTACGCGCAGTCCTTCCCAGTAGTCGGGTGCGATGATGCGCTTGAGCACGTCCATCCAACCTATCACGCAAAGGAACGCCAGTAGGGTGAAGATGATGAAGTATTTCATGGCAGAAGCCTGCATCTGATCGTTGTCTTTATCTTTCGACTTGCCGAACACGAATGGTTCATAAGCATAGCGGAAGGCCTGTGTGATCATAGCCATAATCATGGCAATCTTCACCGTAGCGCCATAGATGGCAAGTTGGGTGTGCATATCTTTTCCGGGATAGATAAAAGGAAATAGAATCTTGTCTGCCACTTGGTTGAGGATGCCTGCCACACCCAGGATGACGATAGGCCAGCTGTAGTTCAGCATGCGCTTCATCAGTTGTGAATCGAAGCCGTAACGTATGCCCCACAGTTCTTTGAAGAGACAGAGTGTGACGATTGCTGATGTGGCGAGGTTGATATAGAAGGCATAACCGGGATCATGACCGTCCATACCGATATAATAGATGATGTTGAGTGCAATATTGATGGCGATGTTCAGCATCTGCAGGGCTGCAAATTTCAACGCTTTCTTCTGTAGTCGGAGATAGGCAAAGGGGATGGCACGCACGGCATCGATAGCAACGGTAAGCGCCATGACCCACACATATTGCGGATGGTCGGCATAGCCAAGGAAGGTGCTGACGGGAGTGATGAGTAGCAGAATGGCTATGAAAAACAATGTTGATGCTGATGCCACTCCTATCAGAGCAGTAGAGAATACCCGTCCTGCATGCTCTCCTTCCTTATTGGCAAAACGGAAGAAAGTGGTCTCCATGCCGAAGGTCAGCAATACAAGAATCAATGCCGTCAGGGCATACATGTTGGTGATGACACCATAACCACCGCCCGATGCCGGCATGGATGCGGTGTAGATCGGCACAAGCAGATAGTTGAGGAAGCGTCCTACGATGCTGCTCAATCCATAGATGGCTGTGTCTTTTGCTAATGATTTCAGATTTGGCATATTTCTATTTCTTTATTCAAGTTTCGCAACTGAGGGAATTGATTGAAGTAAAAGAAGTTATCACTTCCTACGGTCGTTCGGGAAGTTAAGAGACAATAGCCTTTTGCCGTAAGACGTAGGACATTTGTCCCTTAACTTCTCTCTAACTTCTCTAACTTCCCTTAACTTCCCCACATGCGATAGTTCAGTTTCTTTATTTCTTAATAGAAGAAAAGATAGCTGATGCAGATGGCGGCAACGATGCCTGCAAGGTCTGCCAGCAAGCCGCAGGCTACGGCATGTCGGGTTTTGGCAATACCCACACTACCGAAATATACGGCAAGGATATAGAATGTAGTATCGGTAGATCCTTGGAAGATGCACGACAGGCGTCCTACAAAGGAGTCGGCGCCATAGGTGGTCATTGCATCGACCATCATACCGCGTGCCCCGCTTCCCGATAGCGGTTTCATGAGTGCTGTGGGTAGCGCATCCACCCATTGTGCATTCACGCCAGTTTGTTCTACCGTCCAGCGCATACCGTCTATCAGCATGTCCATGGCTCCCGATGCGCGAAACACACCGATGCCCACCAGAATAGCCACCAGATAGGGGATGATGCGCACGGCAGTTTGGAATCCGTCTTTGGCTCCTTCTACAAAAGCATCATAGACGTTTACCTTCTTGCGCACTCCGGCAAGGATGAATCCTATGATGATAGACATCAGCAGGATGTTGGCTACTGTCGTGCTGACGCGGTTCATCGTCTCACCATCCATCTGGCTGAATGCCCAAATAATGGCTGACACCACCAGACAAGCACCACCAAGTGTGAGCAGCATGATGCGGTTCAGTAGATTGATGCGCTGGAATAGTGAGGTGACTATCACTCCTGCCAACGTCGAGAAGAATGTGGCCAAAAGGATGGGAATGAAGATATCGGTGGGTTGGGCAGCCCCCAACTGAGCACGATAAACCATGATGCTGACTGGTATCAGGGTCAGTCCGCTGGTGTTGAGCACGAGAAACATGATCATCGGATTGGATGCTGTGTCTTTCTTTGGATTCAAGGCTTGCATCTGTTCCATGGCTTTCAATCCCAATGGTGTGGCAGCATTGTCGAGTCCTAACATATTGGCTGCAATATTCATGAAGATGCTGCCTGTGACAGGATGCCCTTTGGGAATATCGGGAAAGAGTTTGCTGAATACCGGCGATAGGATTCGTGCCAATACATCGACCACGCCACCGCGTTCGCCAACCTTCATCACACCGAGCCATAGCGATAATACACCCGTCAATCCCAATGAAATCTCAAAGGCTGTCTTCGACGAACTGAATGTGGAATCCATCATGGCAGGAAACACACTATAGTCGCCAAAGAATACCAATTTCACCATCGCTATTACAAAGGCGATGACGAAGAATGCTACCCAAATATAATTTAAAACCATATACAGCCAACAAAATTACACTTTTTCTATCACAACGCCAAATATATGTTGGTCTTTTCAAAGAAAAAGCGTGTCGGCAACACGCCAACACGCTTCCTCCTGTGTCTATATGATTATAAAGAATTAGTATCTGAAATCAATTTTGTCGTCGATTTTATTGTACCACTCTTCTGGGGTGCCATTCTTGACATACCCTCCGAATTGATTGTAGGTCTTTTTGAGCTGTTGGCGCTCCTGCATCCATCTTGTGTCTGTTGGTACGCAGAACTTTTGGGTAGCCGCTCCCTGCTTAGCCTCCAATACTTGAGAACCTACATATACGGGAATATCGTTGGCATTGTTCACATTGTCTGCCACAGGGATGCGGAAGATGGCTACAGGACGTGTGGTTCCCATGCCGGTATTGACCATAGTGCCTGTTTCTACACCGAGAGCTTTGTGCACCTCTACACCATTGGTACCCTGTCCACCGATGGTGAGATACTTCGTACCACCAGCTGCGTGCAATGTGATGACAGCACATCTATCATTTCCCCAGCCCTCGAATCTTACATCGAATACAGCATCGTTGAAGTCCCAGTCGCTGGTCTTCACAACCTTTAGATTGCTATCGATGATATCCTCTACCATGACGCGCTTAGCTGCATTAGGAGCGCTGAGGCCTGGAACTACTCTGATAATCCAGTCGCTATAGTATCCGTCGGGGTTGACTCTTATTTCTCCGTTGTCGTATTTGGCGGTCTTATAGTCGAAACCTACAAAATACATGCCTGCCACAATAGGGTCGATGATATCACCAGGAATCAGCACGTATGAGTCGTAGTAGTAGGTATTTTCAAAGTGATTATCTCCATAAGAGTCGTGGAAACCAAAACAAGTGGTATTGTAGTCATACATATACATGATATCTCCATTACCATTGTTGAAGTTGTTGATGTGTTCACTGGATGGTGTTGCATCGCTACCACAAGCCAGCCAGTCCATGTGATTGGAACCAGTAACCTTATTCTGGGTTTCGACACCATCTTTAAGGGTGTTGTAAATTTCGGGCGAATGTGAACCTTCGGTATTGGTGCCACCTTTATACACTTGCTCTACAAAGAAGTCGCTCCAGTTGACTTCGAGGCCTTGAGGGTTTTTGTGAGTCTGGAACCATTTGCGTACCACTTCTTTCTGAGCATCGGTCAGTCTGGTGGGCACGGTCAGATAGTTGGCCCATTCGTTGGCATTGGTGTTAGCACCACGAGTACCAATGAGCTTGCCATCCTTGTCGAATGTGAATACTTGCTGAGGAGTGAATCCCCAGTTAACATTAGGATTGACTGCACCAAACTCCTTTTCGAAGACAGCTTGGTATTGTTCCTGTTTACTAACAGGGGCATAGTCATCGTGCGTACAACTTGCCATGGCTAAGGCTGTAATTCCTACAAAAAGAATCTTTTTCATTTTCTCGATTTTTAATTTTACTATTGTTGATAATTCTATGAGGTTAAACGGTTGGCTCGTTTTCGTTATATATAGAGTCTTTCCATTGTGGGTGCAAAGATAAAAACTTTTTCGTTTTTGTATAGTTAATAGTATGTTAAAAAAATATAATTCTGTTGAGAACGGTGCTGATATACATTATTTTACTTAACTTTGTATCCTGTTTTTATTACGAACAAATATGAATAAACCGAAACTATTGATTGCCGCAACAATGGCAACGCTTGTGCTGACAGCTTGTCAACATGAGTTTTTCCAAAAACAAAGATATGTTGATTTGGTGGCAGAGGAATTTCCTGTTAAGGACTTTGATGCAGGACATACTTGGGCCACGGCACGAGAACTCACCATGTCGGTCATACTGCCTTCTGCCGACAGCTATGAGGTTTATATGTTGACGGGCAATCCTGCCGTTTCAACAACCCGACTGTTGCAACATGTGAAACTCAATGGAGCCAACCGGCAGTCGGTCAACGTGTCGTGTCCGACGGTTCTTTCGGAGCTATGGATAGCTATTGTCGATGCGGCGGGCGAAGTGAAAGAGGCTCGTATTGCCGTTGGAACCAATGAGGTCAACATCACAGCCGACCTCAGCAGCGCCAATTCGCGTGGTTCTACGCCTGCCATGCTGGCTGGAGTAAGTCCGCAACCCTATACTTTCTGTTTTGAAGATGCGTTTCCAAAGCCTGGCGACTACGATTTCAACGACTTGGTGATGGGCGTTCAGCTCAACAAGCGCTATGCTGTCAACACCACCGATCCCGATACGCTGATTATTTCCACCAATCTCAAAGCAGTGGGAACGGTCAACCCCATAGGTGCTGCCATGCGCCTGAAAGGAGTGAATACCGCCGTGGTGGGTACTACTTACGAGGCAGAAGACACCTATCCTTATTATAAATACGGCAGCAGTTTTGTGCCGACAACCGAGGACCGCAAGTTTATAGAGAAGACGAGCGAGGTGAATCCTGCCAACCGCGACGTGTGCATTCCGCTATTCTGCGATGCCCACTATGCCATCAGCAAAGGGTCTATGGACAATGCGCAGCAGGTGGTGCGCTGCTATTACAACACCATGACCGACGAAGATATGGCTGAGGTGGCTACTACCGGCAAGTTGGGAATGAAGGTGGGAACGGTGAAGCGCGAGTTTCGTGTGTTGTTTCATCAGTCGAGCCGTGCCTCCTTCAACGATTTCAATATGATGGATCTTGACCTCTTTGCAGTCACTTCCTATAATGGCGGATATTTTGAAACCCACACCATGACGTATAAAGCTGACGAAGTGATCCACCAATATATAAATGGTGCCAACCAGGAGGTTTATTCTAAAAACTATATTTGGGCTTTGCTCGTGGCTACGGATTTCCGTTATGCCCGCGAAGGAAAAGTGATAGGAACGCTCGGAGCTAACGGTTATGATGGTGCTTACTGCACGCCCAGCCATTCTTTCTTCGACTGGGGACGCGACCGCTATAATGCACGCGACTGGTATCTCTATCCCGATAACACCAATACCTATAGATAATAGCAACGACCATCTGCTATATTATTGAACTATCGCATGTGGGGAAGTTAAGGGAAGTTAGGGAAGTTAGAGAGAAGTTAAGGGACAAATGTCCTACGTCTTACGGCAAAAGGCTATTGTCTCTTAACTTCCCGAACGACCGTAGGAAGTGATAACTTCTTTAACTTCAATCAATTCCCTCAGTTGCGAAACTTGAATATATTATAGACTGAGCCTTCCTTATCAGGTTGGCTCAGTTTTATTTTCCCGAATCCATACTAAATCCATACTAAACCCATACTATATCCATATCATATTCATCCCGAACGCATCCCGAACGCATCCCGAATGGAATGGGGAATGCGATGCAGGGTGTGGTCTTCCTGCAAGGGGATGAAACAAACAAATCACCCTAAGAAACTCTACCCATGTAGGGTGGGAGTTGCTTAGGGTGATTGGGGGATTGTATAGGGAGTAGTGAATTACTTCACCACCTTACCTTCTACGGGACTCTTATACCAGTCGATTGCGGTATTGGCAGCTTTGCTCCAATCTACAAACATGGGGAAGGCGGTACCAATAGGAGTACGCTCGGTAGGCCATGCCCATTCGCCTGGCAATACAAGCATCTGGGGAGCTGTGCCAATCTCTGCAGACTCAAGCACGATAGACTCGTTCTGGTCTTTCACCTTTACTGTGAAACCATGGTTGGTTACAGAGTAGTCGGCAGGCACGTTGATGGTGATTGCGCTACCGGGAGTGCCCTTGCTGCCGGTGTTGAGCATAGAATACTGTCCGTTGGCATTGGGCTGTGCACCATTGATGAGGTTGTGGATTTCGCCGAGGTTGCTGCCACCGTAGTAGATGTTTGAAGGCAGCACACCACCTGCAGCCAGCGGAGTGACTTTCGCTGTGGTTTCGCCAGCGGTATGGCTAACGCTGAACACTACGTCGTTGAAGTCGATATCGTCGGTATTACCCAAGTCTTCGCATGCGATAATCCATGATTCTGACTGTGGTTCGGGCAGTGGATCTGGGTCGGGCACGGTGATTGGAGGTTCTGGAGCCTTGTATTGTCCTTGTACCCAGAACACGATGTCGTTGAGGTCTTCGTCGTTACCACCGTCTTCAAATCCAAGGAATGTCTGTCCGTTGAATGTCCAAGAGGCTGCCTTGATAGCGCCACGGGCAGACACTTGATTACCCCATTGGTCCTTTTCAGTTATATAGGTAGGACAGTCAGTATTCCCGTCCTTATGGTTGATGCGCTTGTTCAGTTCGGGCAGCGAGTAGTTGTAGTTGCTTTCTGTGTAGGTACCATTGTGAGGCTGATATGGTGCGATGAAGAACACGATGTGGTAGCCTGCTGGGAAATTGTAGGTTGCTTCTTGGTCGTGGTTCTCGCCGAAGAAAGCCAATTTGTATGAAGTGCCATACATCTTGGTGTCTTTGCTTTTACCAAAGAGCGACTCGTCTGCTTGGTTCCAGTTTGCCAACTGCATGTTGTTTTCAAGGGCTTGTCCTTTCCAACTGTTGAAATAGATGTTGTTCAGAGGCTGTGCATCGTTAATCAAGATGTAGTGGGGCTGGGCCAGTGGGTCTTGACCGTCTTTGTAATATACGTAGCCGAGTTGGTTTATATTTTGTGTTGCACCATATACCATTGGCAATTTGATTTCTCCACCTTCGGTAACGATAGAAAATCCCTTCTCCACTTTCTCCAAGTCTTTAATACCATTGGGGTAGAGGCTCATCTTTTCGTTGTAGTAGTATCTTATATACTCCTTAAAGAATGTGCCAGGACCGAAGAGCTTGTAGCCTTGACCCAAGGTCCAGCAAGGAACTGCTTCTTCTTGAGCTACACCGTTGAGCAGGGTGAGTTCAATGTTCTTGGTAGATCCAACCCATTCTGCACCCTCACTAACTCTAAGTTCGGCATTTGAGAAGTCAAATACAGTATAGTTGGTAGAACCATCAGCGTTTTTGGTTACGATAGATTCTGTGGTGAAAGGACCAGGGTTGTTATACTGAATATTTTGACCTTGGTAAACTTGTTTCCATTCTTCAACGGTTTTTGTTTGCCAGTTCCACTTAATCATATCTTTGACCAATGATTCATATCTGGTGCTGGTCAGCATCTTTTTCTCACCTTTTGTCACCGGACAATCGGCAGCACGTGTAAATCCGCTGCGAGTTGGTGTGATATAGTCTGATGGGGTGATGTTTACTGTGCCGTTTACGATGGCATAGTAGTTGTAGATTTTGAAGAGGCCTTCGCTGTTTTTGATAGAAACGAAGACGTGGTTGGCAGCCTTCTTGGCATCAAACGAGATGCTGCCTGCGCCATTGGTCAGTTTGGTGACTGCCATCAGGTTGCTTTCGTCTTCCAGCGGAGCATCAGAATAGATGCGCATTTCGCTCTCACCGGCAATGGTGGGGCAAGCGGCTGTTGCGCTAACGGTGGTTGCTACGTTCCAGTCTTGTGTGGGGTCGATGGCTCCAAACTGCTGGTTCCAACTGTTGTTGTACTCATTAACCTTCTGATTGGGATCGTAGAGGTTTGAGTCTTTAGAGCAGGAGCTCAAAAAGAATGTACCCGATGCAGTAATCAAGGCACATGACAATAATAGTTTTCTCATAGATCTATAATTATATTTTTTGTTTGTTCGTTATTTCGGAAACGATAAGAATTGGTAATTCTCTGGGTGCAAAGATACGAATATTTGTGAAAATGACAAGCGCAAAACCCAATAATTTTATGATTTCCACCTATTTATAGACGTTTTTCGCCTTGTGGAATTGCTGTGTGGGGCAACAGACAAACGAACAAGGGGGTGGAGGAATCCTTTATTTTGTGTTGGAAAAATTGGAGATTAGAAATAATCGCCGTATCTTTGTGCACGAAAACACGATGATCTATCACAACGACAAGTATTGATGATGAAGAAGAAAGATGCTATGCGACAAATGGGCAGCCTGTTGGCGGGATTGCTGATTCTCGCTTCGATTGCCCTGGCGAAACATGGTTCGTTGCCCGGCCACGACTTCCAAGCGACAACAGCCACAGCCCACCAAGCCGACAACGACACCTTGCAGGTGCTCGACGATGGATCTATGGTGGTGAATACCACGTCGATCGCATCAGATATTATCGGCTATGCCGGAACGGTTCCACTCCTGATTACCATCAAAGACAACAGGGTGGAGCATATCAAGGCATTGCCCAATCAGGAGACGGAAGATTTCTTTGAAACTGCAGCGGTGCTGCTTTCCCGGTGGAACGGCAAAACCACGGAAGAGGCTGAGGCTTTGCAGGTGGATGCGGTGTCGGGCGCTACCTTTTCTTCGAAAGCCATTATCGGCAACGTGCAACGCGGATTGGCGTATGCCCGTCGCGCACAGGCTACCATTGCGCAACCGTCTTTCGACTGGTCGGTGAAAAACATAGCCGGCATCCTGGTGGTGCTGATGGCTGCCATCCTGCCGTTGTTTGTGAAAAACAAAACCTACCGCTTCTGCCAATCCACACTCAATGTGGTGGTGCTCGGCTTATGGTGTGGATCCTTCCTGTCCTACACCTCGCTCATGGGATATATGGCACACGGCATGAATCCGCTGGCGGTAGCGGTGCCTTGTCTCATGCTTTTGGTCGCTTTGGTCTATCCGTTGATAGGCCATAAATCATACTATTGTACCCACCTGTGCCCATTCGGATCGCTGCAGTATATGGCAAGTCGGTGTGTCGGCTATAGGGTGAAGATGGGTGCCCGCCTCGTGCGGGGATTGGACATTTTCCGAAAACTGCTATGGTGCGTGCTGATGATCCTCATCTGGACAGGGGTGTGGGCAGATTGGACCGACTATGAACCGTTTGCCGCATTCATCTTCCAGTCGGCATCGTGGGTGGTCATCGCCATCGCCATCGCCTTTGTGCTATTGTCTTTCGTGGTTGTTCGTCCGTATTGTCGCTTCGTCTGCCCCATGGGCACATGGCTCAGAATCTGCCAGTCCTCCAAGTGGCGACCCTTCTGACGCGATGTCGGTATCGAGACAGCAATCATCTCGGATGGGCGGCATGGTGCTGCCACTTGGAATCCTTAAAATTTTAGTTTTCTAAAAATTTCGACCACACGACCACAGATGTGGTGTAATCGACTGTGAGACAGCATCTTTAGGCTGTGGTCGATTGTTTCAAACCCGTGCTTTCGACCACACTTCGACCACGCATGCTTTTCCCGATAATCATGGCGGATATTCACACGAAGTAAACATAAATTATTTTCAGGCATTTTCAAACGGCTGACAAAGTTATTGTCCAACGTTTGATAAAGGTGTTATGCAACGTTAGATAAGAGTGTTATACAACGTTAGATAAGAGTGTTGTCAAACGTTAGATAAGAGTATTGTCAAACGTTAGACAAGGGTCTTTTCAACGTTGAAAACAAGTTGTTTCAAATATTGGAAAAGAGTGGTGTCAAATATTATGCAATAGTGTTGCCCAATGTTTGATAAGAGTGTTGTCGGGTGTCAGAACATACAAATCGTGTATTGGTGGCTATTGCGGTTGGACTGTTTTGGGGATAACGGCAGAGTGGCTGGTGGTCGAAGGGTGGTCGGAAACCGCCGAGTCAGCGTAATCGACCACCCACGTAAGCAGCATACACATAGCGTGTTATGCTGATGTGGTGGTCGAGTGGTCGAAATTTTGTAATTACGCGTGTGCGCGTGCATACATGCGCGTACCTATTTGTATAGAATAGGAACCTGTTGCCTCCGTCTTTCTACCTACATGGAAAGAATTGCTGTCCTTCGTGCAGCGCCTAAACATCCGATGGCTTCTTTTCTAATTGACTCCTGGTTCTGGGCATGTCGGCAAATTCGGTACTTAGATTGTCGAACAGAATCTTTTGCTCGTCGGTAAGTGCGACGAGTCCGTGGCCCACTTCCCTGAACCATTTTCGCAATTCAATCTCATTGCGATCGCCATCCATGAAAGGATAACGCTTGTTTTGGATGACAAAGAGACGGAAGCGGGAAAGTATTTCATAGAATGATCCTGTGGGGAACGGTACTGCTTGTCCGTCTTGGTCGTAATCGTATTTTTGCGGTATTATCACTTTGTGAGTCTGCTCATCAACGTTCATGTTGTAGGCTTCCTTCAGCAACTTGCATAGGGTAGCGATGATCCGATCCTGATGCTCTGTGCCTGGAACTACATAGTCACTTAATGGAATTTCAAGGGCGTTTTGATAATTCCAATATGCTCTCGATGTGATCTCTTTCAGCACCTTTCGCCAGTCTATTGACTCCCAGATATCAAGGTCGATATTGTAGCAGACTCCTTTTATGGTAATCTGGTTTTTGATTTTCTTTTTCTTTTCTTTGGGTTCTGCAGGTGTTTCGGGCGTGACAGAAACGTCTGGAGTCTGAGGCTTCTGATTCGCTGATACATATTGTTGGATTAG